>Ga0265293_10000459_pt1 | contig 98027 bp, 83 predicted proteins | sample Munlanlewell138R_FD_192505 | JGI IMG/M metagenome (GOLD analysis project Ga0265293, IMG submission 192505) | Leachate microbial communities from a municipal landfill in Southern Ontario, Canada - Leachate well 138R | ecosystem: Engineered > Solid waste > Landfill > Unclassified | place: Canada... | reverse complement strand
GTGCATCAGGCATTTCGCAACTGCCCGGATTGGTCGTTACAGGTTCAGAAGACGGGCTTACCACGCTTGCATCCAAATCACAAACATAACGTGTGATAATGGTCATTGATTCGGTCTGATTGTAAACCGGAAGCGTTGAACTCCAAGTGATGCCGCCATCGGTTGAATATTCGATATGCGCACCTTCAGGCGCAGTTTCGCCCGGGGCATAAATCACGCCACCACTCACTTCACAACCTTCCTCACAAACGCTGTCTTCAAAAGACACATTCGCGGGAGCTTCACTTAAATCAGGACAAGGAGTTGGTTCCGAACCTTCTTCACAGATGATTTCCACGTTGTCAACAAAAGCACGTCTGAACGTGGTTTCTATTTTCAGTTTCGCACCAATTGAGACGTTCGTAAAGTTTGCAGTTACTTCTTCGAAGTTACCAGTCCTTACTGCACTGTATGTCAGTGTTTGGCTCTGTCCGTCTATGCTTACGAGCAAACCACCTTCAACAGTAGTCCAGCCTTTCACCATAATATTTACAGTGATATTTCCTTCCACTTCATTCAATTCTCGGGATTCAATGAAACCAGTATTACTTCCTGAACCAATTCTTACTGCGCCACCTGCTTGATAGGCATTTACATTTGTTGGAAAATTATCATTTCCGTCCCATTGTGAATTCGATCCGTTGGTTGTATCACTGTTTCCTGCGGTTATTGATGAAAAATCTTCTGCGAAGCAAGCATCTCCGGTTACAGCACAATTATCGGGCGAAGTCATTTCACTTGCCATCTCGCCGGCACAACCGTTTTCATTTACATATCTCGCATAAACAGTCATAGCCGTTTGCGTATAAGCAGGAGCGGAAGTTGTCCATGGTCCTGACGGATTGGTTGCCCATTCTAAGGTGTAGCCATCTTCGGATTCGTTGGCAGTGATACTTCCGTCTGTAGAAGGACAGATATTATTCGTGATTGTAATCTCCGGAATTGTTTCAGGAGTTTCGCATACATCCGGCGTAGTGGTTACAGCTTCGGAGGAAGGGCTTACTACGCTTGCATCCGAATTACAAACAAAACGTGTGATGATGGTCATCGATTCGGTCAGATTGTAAACCGGAAGCGTTGAACTCCAAGTGGTGCCGCCATCGATTGAATATTCAATATGCGCACCTTCAGGCGCAGTTTCGCCTGGGGCGTAAATCACACCGCCGCTAATTTCACAACCTTCCTCACAAACGCTGTCTTCGAAAGACACATTCGCAGGAACTTCAAGCAATTCTGGACAAGGCTCAGTAGCAGATTGACAATCTGATGTATGCGAACCTAAACCATCAGAAGTATTTATAGGATAAAAGTCCCATTCTATACTCGGGTCGAAAGCATCTGAACCATTCTCATCACCTTTTTTAATAGATACTTTTCTTCGAAGAGTATGATCAGCGGTTGAGGTATCGCCTGAACCCCAAGCTGTACCAGGATCAAATCCGATTTCTCCAAATACATCCATGGTGACACCGTCATAAACTAATTCCAATGCATCATCTCCATTATGCGTCAATGCCCCGCTAAGTTGATCAGCAGCGGCTTTGATATCCTCATTGGCTGATGTATTAGCTAGCACAAAAACTCCATAAGGAGCAATCGTTCCGGTCAAATTGATTGTACTGGATGGAGAACTGGATCCATTGGAATAAACTTTAACTTGTGCAAAGTCGGTTAAGATAATTTCACTCCCGGTAGGGTTGTAGATTTCAACGGCTTTGTTGTTGCTACTGCCTTCTATATATTCCGAGAAGTAAATCTGACCGCAATCAACTAATGCAAAAACATTGTCAAAAATACCGCTCACTGAGAAATCAGTCACAGTTTGTGTGTCTGATTGATTCCAATAAGCATTCAGGTTGTCAGAAACAACATGATTCTAGGATACGGCATCAGAGCTGCCATAATTCGTTTGGAATACAGATCGGGCAAACGTAAATTGCCCCGTCATAAAAATTAAGGTGAGTAACAGTAAAAATCTGTCCCAACACTTGTGCCGACCAAATGAGCTTTTCATTGGATTGGACTTAGGATAACATTTTTCCATGTATTAAAAATTAAAGTTAATGTATTAATCCTGATTCTGTTGAGTTTGTTAATAATTTCAGGTCAAAATTAAGAAAATAAGTGATAAGAAGTTTTTACGCAAATTATTTAATCAAAATTTAACCTGAATTACAATTTCGATAATTATTCTTAATCATAATGAAAAGTATTTGTTGCAAGTTTTTATACCAAAGGAATTTGAACGATTTCAGGAATTAGGATTTATCGGCTGAACAAATTTCTGAAATGGTGCTACATACCCATATTTTTTAATGACTAATTCCGCAACTTTTTGGTATGAAAATTGTATCTTTGCAGCCCCGTAACATACGGGAAATTCTTTGAAATAATGGGGCTGACCGGTTTTGACAGCAAGGTCGATGGATGGAGTAAGCATGCCGTGGCACGTTGTGTACCCACGTTAATCAGGCACTTCAACTTATAACTGGCAACAATAACTACGCTTTAGCTGCCTAATAGACTGAATCACAGTAAGTCTTGGCGAATCCCTGCAAAGCAGGGAAGCTGAATGTCTCTCAAAAGCCTTTCCTTACGGCGTTTGGTTCAGAGGCACAGGAATGTGAGGATAGACAAGACGGTGTTCCGGAGTCTTATCGAAATCTAAAGGAACTAAGTTGTTGTTAGGGTGTTTGTTCTCGGACAACAATCGAAAATCAATAATAAACTAAGCATGTAGAAAGCACATACGTCGCTTGTTTGGACGAGGGTTCGAATCCCTCCAGCTCCACATACAGCGTCTAATAATCAGTTATTTATGTTTTTGCTTGATGTATAAATGAACACGAAATGCACACATAGGAACTTTAAAAGGTCTTTTTTAATCACAAAGAGGGTATAAAAATACCCTCAATTGTTTTGTTCAATATCAAATGTTCTTACCATTCAATGTTGCTAATTTACTCAATTTATTAGAAATAAAAAAAACGCTCCACAATTAGATCATGAAGCGTTAATCATCCGTTTGTTTAACGGACTTAAGAAATTAAATATTAATTCATTGAGTAATCAAAGATACAAAAATAGTTATTTCAATGTTAGTTTAACTTGTATTCCTGCTTAATTTCAGTCAACAATCTTTCAAAATCTTCATCTGACAAGTTATCAACTGTTGAACTGTAATCCACACTTTTTAGCGTTGGAAGTATAAACTTGCTAATTTCAATCAGCACCTTGAACCGCTCCTTTGGTTCAAGTGCATCGAATGAGCTTTGTAAGCTATCAATATTATCATTTACGAAATTCAAAAAAGCTTTTCGTATGCTTTCGCTGCTTTTGTTTTTGCTGCCTTTTGGCCGACCTCGACCATAAGTATTCCCCGGTTGGAATCCCTTTTTACCTACTGCCATTTAATTTAAATTTAATCTTCTATCTGTAAACTCCAAATATTCATCAACTGTTGGAAAAGACACGAAAATTTTTAGTTCATCGCTTTCTGCCAGCTCCTGATCTGTTATGGGTGTGATAAAATTATCTTCTATTCTATACATGCCATCATTCTCTGTTTTCAGAAACAAATTAATTTTTTTCGGTTTTTTCAGCCGGCTCAACAACGCTCTTAATCTTTCTAATCGCTCGCTCATCTTCTCATTTTTAATCCGTGAATATATTCTTTTCTTATTTCATAGTTATCGTAACCATCAGCACCGATAACTTTCAAAGCATCGTTTATGTATGCTTCGCCTGCAATATTCAATTCCTTAAGCCTTGTAACCAATGGAAGTAACTTCTCTGCTATCTCATAGGCTTCACGCTGCAGTTCTGTTTGAATGTAGCTTGTATGTCTTTCAATAATTACATCATAAAGTACGACTGCCTGTCCATCCTGCAATTTTACAGAATCCAGTTTAATGAAATTCTTTTTGCAAATACCACACAATGAAGTATAAATTGTGGGGTCGATACCCTGCGCCATTAAATTAAAACTAACCTCGGCTTTTGGAAATTGCGCATCTTTCATTATTTCAGCATCTATAAACTTGTTATGGTTCTCAAATAAAGCTTCCACCTCATCCGGTGTTAATTCTCTTTTCAGAAATTCAGATACCATTTTTACAGCCCAGTTTATTCCATCTGCAATATTTTCGGCTTCCCTTGTTTGTGTTTCAATTGCTAAATTGTTAACACTCAATACAATACGCTCTTCTTTTTTTGCTTTTGCCACTTTTAATGTTTTTGTACTCATTATTTTAAATTTTATATCATTACTTCAAATATAGGTTATATCAATGTTATTATCAGTCATTTATAAGTTATTTTATTAAACAAGAATTCAACAATTTCATGGTTTTTATCAGCTGTATCTTCGGTAAATGTTTTGCCACCTTTATAACCATGCTATCCTTTTTTTTTCTATCTGTCTCTGGTGACGGATAGGTGACGGATAGGTGACGGATAAAACTCTTCTAACTATCTGACTATCAATAGAGTGACACTTGTGACGGATAAAACCCAATACATAAATATATTTTTAAAAGTTATTTAGTACTTATGCTTAAAATATTTTTTTCTTGCGTGCGTTAATATTGTTTTATGTGTCACAAGTGTCACCGTCCTGATTATCAACTACTTAATCCGTCTCCCTATGTGTCACCTATGTGTCTCTGGTGACGGATAAACCGTCGCAAACCCATTTTCGCCACTTTTTATCATATCGAAACTTTAATTCTTTAAATTCAATAAAGGCATCAATGTATTTTTTTGCATTCCTTACATTGAACTCTGGTTTGTAACAGTACAATTGATTCATCTTGTGTTCATTTAAAAAATCAGTTACTGTAAAATCACATCCACCCAACAAATCAAATATCCGCTCTGCTTCTTCCAGCATTGCATCGTTATAATAGTAGGCTTTAAAATTATCCTCCCTCTTATCGTACTTAATCGTCTTTAAACCATGCTTTAGATATTTCTGAATACAAAAGAACCCGAAATTAAAGAACCTATTCCACTCCTCATCATTCCAATCAGCAAAGAATGATTTGCCAAAATATTGAACCGGTGTATTTTCGATATTCCAAAAGTTGCTGAATTTATATTCGATAAATCGCCTATTGGTTGACGTTGCATTTTCATCATACCTAACCGCCCAATTAGTAGAAATCACAAACTTTGGTGCGTATTCAAATGGAATAGTTTCAGCTGTTACGCCTTTGCGCTGCGCATCAATTGAGCCTGTTATGTGCGTGTATAAGGCGTTGTAATTAAAATTCATTGGTACATCATCAATGATATAAATATCATGCTCCAGCTTTAAATCTGCGTGAACATGAGTATAATTTGGATCATAAGCATTACCGCCCTTTTCAATTGTTGGTCTGAAATAAGTTAAAGCCCTTTGAAGTAAGCTTTTACCACGTCCTCCATTTCTGTTCTCGCCATCTGCTCCCTCATCTGATAATATTATCGCTGGCGAAAATGCTGGGTCTTTATAGTTTGTTAATAAGTAACCGAACATTGTAAAAAATGCCTTGATGATATTTTTATCCTCCTGGGTAAAATCTTCTTGATTTTCTTTTCCAGCACACGCCATTATTAAAAAGCGTGTAAAATCACTTTGTTCCTCATCAACATCCACAAAACTAATTTCATGCTGTTGGGTCGAATGCTTAGGAAAAAATCCGTCTATTTCATCATAAGGAATTAACTCCATGCTTTCGGCTGTAATCCTTACAATACCGTTTTTAAATGGCAAATCTACCGTTGTTTTAGTATCTCTATGGTATTCTAATGGAATGGGTGTAAGTAGCTGTAAACCTTGCTGAATAACGTTTGTCGCATCCCTTGCAATCCTATTTTCTACGGCTTCACGCTTGACCTCGTTAATGTTCTCTTTTAGATAAGGTACTAAATCGGTTTTATGATTAATCGGTGTTAATATCTTATTGTCGTTCTTCACAATCGTTATTTGGTCATATCCCTCACGAGTAACTCTCACAAACTTCTCTTGCTCGAAAAACTTGTAATAACTGACTGGCGTGGTTTTAACATTGCCTTCAAAATCCAATGAATAAAAGTTAACGATATTGCTTAATTGCTCTGGCCGGGCAAACTCCTTTACTTTGAATTTCACAATACCAAATTCCAATTTTTCACATTCCGCATCTGCCAATGTTACTACTCCATCGTGAAGACGAACGTAATATTTAGGATTGTTGGCTTTTACAAATTTCTGAATGTATTCAGCTTCATATTTCGCCAAATCCCTGAACATTTGCCCTTTATTATAAAATCGCTCATCGGTTATTACTTCATTAACCCGCTCCTTATAGATAGGTTCTAATTTACTGCGTACGGCTTCGATTGTTGCGTTTTTAACCTCGTGGTGCATATTAAGTAACATATTAAAAGACCGCTTGTCAATTTGGCTGTAAACATCAAACGGCTTTATATTAAGATTAAGAAACAAAAAAGTAGGGTACGCCTGCGCAATATCATATTCTTTTATCTGAAATGGCAAATACTGCCTTAGTACGCTTGGAATTAATGTAATTGGGTTATACTCTCGGCTTTCATCTTTCTTGACGTTAAACATCTTATCATATTTAGGCTCGTATAAACCTGTAAGCTTCATCATCATAAACAAAACATATTCTTCATACTTCTGTTTATTAAATGGGTTGTAGCTTGCTACTTTGCTGTTATCATGTTTTTTGTAATATTCATGCAGCTTATTTTTATCATGCCTAAAATACTTTTCATCCAATCGTTTGCCGTGTTGTATGTAAGCATTTACATACTTGAAATAATCGTTTTCTTTTAACGGATTTGAGTTAATAAATTGAACATAGGCAATCATCAAATCATCTAATTCGGTGCGTCTTTCGCTCGATAATTTCAAAGCATCGTTATAATTAAATATTTGCTTCCTGCTCTTCGATTCAGTTCTAATTCTTTGTATGAACTCCTTTCTCCAGTCATCTACAAACTCACGCGCATTCATCATGGCTAACAGTATTTGAGTGTTCAACAATAGCCGGAAATAATTCGGGGTTTGTAGTGTAAAAACCAGCTCGGTGTTTTGTAATTGGGCAAATACCTTTCCTTACTACACTAATACGGTTTTCCCTTTCCCATTTAGCCACATATCTGCAAATATTCGCCCTTTCAATACCCGTTTCAACCGAAACCATTAACATCGTTTTTGGTTGGCTGTAAAACGCTTGAAATGTCTTGCGCTCTTGTCCGATTATTTTAGTACCTTTGCCATTACCGCTTCCGTTAAAAGCATTGTTAAGGCTATCTGAATTATTATTTCTCATAGCCTTATTTTTTTAAGGGTTTTAACGCATCGATTAACTCCGCTCTCTTGTAGTATCTGCGATTGCCAATTCCGTAAGCGGTAACTTTTCCTTTGTTTGTCCAATGCCAAAGCGTTACGCTGTTAATTTGTAGAAGATCTAAAACCTCCTCACGGGTCAACAACTCATCGGGGTTGTGAGTTTGCAAGTCTTTTTTAAAGTCGTCTAATTGACTTTTAACACTCTCTTTGATTAGCTCCGTTAATGCTTCGGGGCTTACATTTTGAAGTAAAATTGAATTTTTCATCTTTGAAATATTAAAATTAATACTGCAAAGATTTGAAATAATTTAACCTAAAGTAATGAATATCAGTTGTTTATGCTTGTATACAAGGTAATACAAGTACAGACAAGTTCTTCAAGTTTAATTAGCTTTGTTTGTATTTATCAATCAAAGGTTTGAGTTTTAATAAAATTGTTTCTTTAATAATATCATCTGGAATTTCATCATTTATTGACTGATAACTACCAATATTTCTATCAAAAAAATCTTTCAGCTCTTTGAAGAAAGCTTTAAACTCCCTTGTACCTATGATTAACATATTATTCTCTTTTAATATTTCTATAATTGCCCTTATGCTTAGACCTATTTCAGTAGGAAATAACTCTTTCAATTCATTCAAAAAATCTAACTTCCTTTCATTGTCAATTTGATTAAAAAAATGGTGCAATTCTTTTTTAATCTTATCAGGCTTATCATTTTCTTTTTTAGTCTCATCAAGTTTGTCGGTTTCGATTTTATTATTCTCCTGCTCAATTAAATATTCTTCAAACTTCATCAATTCAATAACCTCATGTTTTTTAGTGTAATAAAGATACCTATCAAATGGATCTACTAAAAAAATAGTATTCTCATAACCTAAACGGGTTTGATTATAAATATCTCCTCTCTTTTCTAATAGTTTCCTTGTTTTGTTTTTTAAGCTTTGAATAATTGCTTTTTTATCTGAATAAGGTGAATTCACCCTGTTTAAGTATTCAGATTTGTACGCTTCAAAATTAGCAGTTCCTAAAGCAATAGAATAAGGGTTTGATTTTTTGTTTTTCAAATCATTAAACTCTTTTACTTTTTGCTCAAAATCTTCTTTTTTCACTTCCTGAAAAACCTCTCTTATTTTTTCTTTAAAATCTCTGCTCATAACATTATCTTTTAGAAATAGTTGCTTATCTCAATTGCTAAATCCTTGTTGCTTTTGCCTATGTAGTTTAAAAACATTGCTTCACTACTGTGTCCAGTAATGTAAATTAAATAAGTGGTTGGTATTTTGCCGTAAAAATTAGTGGCAAATGAACGCCTGCCAATGTGTGAGGTTACAAGCTGCCATTTAGGATAAATTCCTGATACTTTCCTTATACCGTGTTTAGTTACTTCCTGTTTACCGCCTTGCGTTGGTTGGTCAAGCCCTACAAGCTTGCATACTTCTTTTATGTACTCATTATATCGCTGGTCGCTTATTCGTCTTGGAAACGCTCCATTTCGCTTTTTAAGTATCTGTAATACTTTCGGATGAAGTGGCACTGTCATAACCTTGCCCGTTTTCCTTTGCGTAAACTCTAAAAAGCTTTTGCCGTCCTCAATACGAATCATTTCAGAAGTGAAACGTAAAAAATCCGATACTCTTTGACCTGTATAGCAACTAATGATTAACCAATCACGAGCGTTGTCTAAGTAATCGTTCTCAAAGATTTGTTTTTCTATGATCTCCAGTTCCTCAATAGTTAGATATATTTTTTCGGCTTTTGCTTTATCCAATCTCAATCCGTCCAGTTGTGGACTTGTTTCAAGCCCTAAATATCGAGCGTGTTTACAAAAGGTTTTCACAAATACCAATTCTCTTTGTATGGTGTTCTGTGCATAACCGTTACTTTTTTGATATTTTATAAACTCATTTTTAAAGCTTTCGTCTATCTCTGCAATTAAGATTGGTTTTTTACGGCTCTCCTGCATACGCTTCAACTTATGTTTGATAACGTTGTATTTCTTTATTGAACTTGGTTTTATTTCGTGTTTCCTGTACTCTAAATAAAAATCTATGTATTCAATTAGATTGGTGGGTAATTCGTCCTCTGATTCGTCCTCTGATTCTTCTGGTGGGTTGTAGTATTCGTAAACAATCTTTTTAAACCAATCTTTATTTATTTGGTTCAAGTTCGTTTTGTCAAATTCGTTAAGTATGTGCTTCCTTAAGTCGTGGCTATCGTCGTCAATCTCTTTTTTACGGTCGATTTTATCCACGTCCTTAAACTTCGTGTTCTTTCTGTATTCGTTCCAAAACTCTTTTGAAACTTTAATTTCAGAACGAGTATAATAATTTATTGGGTTTGGGTTTCCAGCTATTCGATATGATAACCTTACTTCTAAGAATGTAGTAGTTTTTTTTGAACGATAAGAAAATGATACGCTTGCCATTTTGATTGATTTAATATTGAACTACACAAAAATACAAAACCGTGTTCATTTTTGCGAATAATTGCACACAAAAATGCAATCTAAATCAATCAATTAACAACAAGTTGTTAACACTATAAGCTCAAATCGCTGTAAATCAGTAGAATTATTGAGTGTTCATGTTTCAATAGATTGAACGGGGTTTTATCGTTGTACTCCCTCCAGCTCCACAAAAAAAAACCTGAAAGTCAACGAAATAACATAATCGGGGACTAAAAGTTCAAAAAGGCATGGTTTTTTTAACTGTGCTTTTTTCTTTTTTTTGTGCATTTGGAATGATGATATGGTACTGTTACAGAAGTGTTGATGGAAAAAATTGAATACCTTTAGCCGCATAGAATTATGAAACTTTCCGTTCAAAATATTAAAAAACCCAGTCGCTTGCTCAATCTAAGCGATGCGGTGAGCAGCCAGGATACTTACCACACGATACTGTGGTGGCGGGGAAACCTTTGAAAATTGACCATTATGAATAATTTATTGAGTGTAATATTATTAATAATATTTTGTGGTTGTTTTCCTAATGGTCTGGCCCCCTATTAATCGGACTATTTACTTTTCTTATTTGCTAATATACATTTTTTCATATTATTTTTGCTGTGCAAGGAACAACCGACGGCGATTTTTTATACCGTAAGTTGTGTGAGGCTCTCAGCGCTGACCCTCTTTTTATAGATTTCGATTTTTTCAAAATCGTGCAAGGAACTTCCCTCGGGCTCTATTTTGCCCGTAAGTTTTCTTACGTTTTGATAAGGTACATTGAGCTTAAACTTTATTTTTCTGTTTTTCAGATCCACTTTTTTGTCGATAAATCCACGCTTATACAGTTTCCAGAAATTCATGGGCGATAAATTTGCCACCGAACTGTGTAACCGCTCGTAATTATATTTTTGATAAAAGGTCTTTAAATGATTTTCCAGTTCGTCCAAGTCCCAGAATAAATAAGGAGTTAAATGCTTGCTCAAAATCGCGTGAAAGCTCTCAATATGTCCGTTTTCCTGAGGTGTGTACGGATGTGTGAACACCTGATTGAGGTGGTTTTCTTTAAAGTAATCCTGAATAACCTGTGCGGAAAATCGCTTGTCGTTATCATTGCGTATTTCAATTTCAAATTTGTTTTTCAAACAATCCTCTGGCTGTAAATGATGGATAATTACATAGTCCCAAAATCGCTTTACGTCCATTTTTTTGATTGAGTATTGTGTGATGCGATGCAAAACAACGCGCGTAAAAGTATCAATGAGCGTGAGCGTATAGGCGTGTTTTTTCACAGATTCGATCCACGTCATCTTTATGTCCATTTCCAACAAATGTAGGGGTGCTTTGGGCAAAACCTTTCTGTATTTAGCATAAGTCCGTGAAGCTTTAGGACGCTTTTCTTGCAAAAGTTGATGGGACTTCATCAGACGGTAAACTTTCTTTTTATTGATAAAAAATCCCTCTTGTTGAAGCCATCGAGAAGTTTTCTGATAGCCATATTGCGTACATTGACCTGCCTTGAGCTCCTTTATTTTTGACACGATTTCTTTATTATCAACCTCAGTTCCATCATCTTTTGACGTTGTTGTACTTGTTTTCATCCCGGGTTTTGTTTTCTTGGAAATATAGTAATATTGATGTTTTGGTCCGGCCCCCTATTAATCGGACTATTTACTTTTCTTATTTGCTAATATACATTTTTTCATATTATTTTTGCTGTGCAAGGAACAACCGACGGCGATTTTTTATACCGTAAGTTGTGTGAGGCTCTCAGCGCTGACCCTCTTTTTATAGATTTCGATTTTTTCAAAATCGTGCAAGGAACTTCCCTCGGGCTCTATTTTGCCCGTAAGTTTTCTTACGTTTTGATAAGGTACATTGAGCTTAAACTTTATTTTTCTGTTTTTCAGATCCACTTTTTTGTCGATAAATCCACGCTTATACAGTTTCCAGAAATTCATGGGCGATAAATTTGCCACCGAACTGTGTAACCGCTCGTAATTATATTTTTGATAAAAGGTCTTTAAATGATTTTCCAGTTCGTCCAAGTCCCAGAATAAATAAGGAGTTAAATGCTTGCTCAAAATCGCGTGAAAGCTCTCAATATGTCCGTTTTCCTGAGGTGTGTACGGATGTGTGAACACCTGATTGAGGTGGTTTTCTTTAAAGTAATCCTGAATAACCTGTGCGGAAAATCGCTTGTCGTTATCATTGCGTATTTCAATTTCAAATTTGTTTTTCAAACAATCCTCTGGCTGTAAATGATGGATAATTACATAGTCCCAAAATCGCTTTACGTCCATTTTTTTGATTGAGTATTGTGTGATGCGATGCAAAACAACGCGCGTAAAAGTATCAATGAGCGTGAGCGTATAGGCGTGTTTTTTCACAGATTCGATCCACGTCATCTTTATGTCCATTTCCAACAAATGTAGGGGTGCTTTGGGCAAAACCTTTCTGTATTTAGCATAAGTCCGTGAAGCTTTAGGACGCTTTTCTTGCAAAAGTTGATGGGACTTCATCAGACGGTAAACTTTCTTTTTATTGATAAAAAATCCCTCTTGTTGAAGCCATCGAGAAGTTTTCTGATAGCCATATTGCGTACATTGACCTGCCTTGAGCTCCTTTATTTTCAACACGATTTCTTTATTGTCAACCTCTGTTCCATTATCTTTTGACGTTGTTGTACTTGTTTTCATCCCTTGTTTGGTTTTCTTGGAAGTGTAGTAATATTGATGTTTGGAAACACCTACGATTTGCAATGCGATATCGCGTTTAAGGCCTTGTGAGTTGTACCGCATCACGAGTTCTTTCTTTTCTCCAAGGCATACTTCTTTTTTAGCAGTTCGTCTTTTAGCTTACCTTCAAGTTCTTTTTCTGCCACGAGCTCCTTAAGCAGTCTGTTCTCTTTCTCAAGTTCGCGAATACGCTTTAATTGCCCGGGAGTCATACCGTGAGCAAAGCCTTCTTCGCCCATCGAGGTATATTTCTTTTTCCAAGCATAATAAGTCGCTGGATAAATCCCATAGTGTTCAAGGGTTGTGGTTACTCCATTTTTAGAAGCTTCCTCTAAAATCTTAACCTTTTCTTCGTTTGTGAATTTTCTTCGTTTCATATCTGACAAAATTATTATATTTATTTAACTATAATCCTGTCCGACTTTTTAGGGGGCTAAAACAGAAGATTTTGTTTTTCAAAAGAAGAGTTCTGTTAAATACATGAAAGATTATTTTGAATCAGCTGAAAATAAATATGTATTGCTATCAATAGGAAGTGCTTATCAACTAATTTCAATTAATAAAAAAAACCAAAAACAAGAAGAAGTTTATTTTAAAGAAAATTATTTTATAAACCCATATTTTGATTTGTTGGATAATGGAAGAATTAAAATATGGTTTTTTGGTTCTGCTTATAGGAATGATAAATCATCAATTTTTCAAAAGTTCAGCGAATAAGGTAGCGTTTCAGAATTAGTGATATTCAATAATAAACATACAAATAATTGATATTCAGTTTTAATCAGGATAAATCCAAACTAAAAATCACACTACAATGTTGATAAACATTAGTTTTTCCTATTGTGATTAATTGTAAATTTGGAAACTTAAAAATTCACGGTTTAGATATGAACACACAAGATTTTTCACTTCGTCACATCGGCACACTGGCTGAAGGTGCAGATGAGATGCTTTCATTGATGGGCGAAACTTCATTGGATTCGCTGATTGACAAAACCATGCCTGCCGAAATTCGTTTTTCGAAGCCACTCGAACTTCCCAAAGCCTTGTCGGAATATGAAGTACTCGAGCATTTGCGGGAATTGTCGCACAAGAATACTAAAATGCGGAGTTTCATTGGATACGGCTATTACCGCACCATTCTACCCTCCCCTATTCAGCGAAATATTTTAGAAAATCCGGGTTGGTACACAGCTTACACGCCGTATCAGGCTGAGATTGCACAAGGACGTTTGGAAGCCTTATTGAACTTCCAAACCGTGATTTCCGATCTGACCGGTCTGCCGATAGCCAATGCTTCCCTGCTCGACGAAGCTACAGCCTGTGCCGAAGCCATGCACATGATGTATAATTCTGCACCGAAATCAAAAAATGATGCCAATAAATTTTTCATCGCCGAAGATATTTTCCCACAAAGCTTAGCCGTTTGTCAAACCAAAGCGGAAGGATTGGGCATAGAAATCATGACCGGCAATCCAATGGAATTCGATTTCACCGATGATTTCTACGGCGCACTATTGCAGTATCCGGGCAAATCGGGTGCTGTTGTTGATTATACCGGGTTGATTGCACAGCTGAAAGAGAAAGAAATTCAAACTGCGGTAGCAGCCGACCTCATGGCATTGGTCATGCTAAAATCTCCGGGTGAAATGGGCGCAGACGTTGCCGTGGGTACCTCACAAAGATTTGGTGTTCCCATGGGTTACGGCGGACCGCATGCCGCGTATATTTCCTGTACTGAAGATTACAAACGTCAGATTCCCGGCAGAATCATCGGCGTTTCCATGGACAAAAACGGAAAATTCGCCTTGAGAATGGCATTGCAAACCCGGGAACAACATATCAAACGGGAAAGAGCAACTTCCAACATCTGTACCGCACAAGTCCTTCTGGCGGTGATGGCCGGAATGTATGCAGTTTATCACGGCAAAGAAGGATTGCAGTTTATTGCGCAAAATATACATCAAAAAGCAGTTAAATTATACAATGCTTTGAATGAATTAGGATACAAAACGGTTCACCAAAATTTCTTTGACACCATTCAAATTGAAGCAGAAGGCATCGGAAAAGAAATATTTGAAAAAAGTGAAATCCTGCTGAATTTCTTTGAAAATGGGAAAATCAGTATTGCATTAGATGAAGTGGTGACTGACGATGAACTGAACAAACTGATTGAAATTTTTGCAACGATCAAAAGAAAAGACATTCCTGAAGTTTCAGCCGAAAAAGGAAGAATCCCTGAGGAATTGGTTAGAACTTCCGATTTCCTCTCCCATGAAACATTTAAAAAATACCATACGGAAACCGAATTGATGAGGTACATCAAAAGGTTGGAAAAGAAAGATTTGGCATTGAATCACTCCATGATTTCATTGGGTTCCTGCACGATGAAACTCAATGCAGCCACAGAAATGTTTCCATTGAGTTGGAGTGGATTCGGCTCCATTCATCCGTTTGTTCCCAAAGAATATGCGGTCGGTTATCAGGAATTGATTAAAAACTTAGAAGATTTATTGTCCAAAATCACCGGATTTGCAGCGACTTCCGTTCAGCAAAACTCCGGAGCACAGGGTGAATATGCAGGTTTGACGGTCATTCGTTCCTATCAGAAAGATCAGGGAGAAGCGCACAGAAATGTAGTCATCATCCCCGAATCTGCCCACGGAACCAATCCCGCATCTGCTGCCATGGCCGGGATGAAAGTAGTCATTGTCAAAAATCTTCCGACCGGAGAAACCGACGTAGAAGACCTGAAAGTAAAAATCGCGGCGCACAAAGAAAATCTGTCCGCCCTGATGATAACTTATCCTTCCACCTACGGAGCCTTTGATTTCAACATCAAGGAAGTGATTGATTTGGTGCATGAAGCCGGTGGGCAAGTCTATATGGACGGTGCCAATATGAATGCGCAAACAGGGCTTACCGCCCCCGGATATATTGGTGCGGATGTTTGTCATTTGAATCTGCACAAAACTTTCGCCATTCCGCATGGTGGCGGTGGGCCGGGCGTAGGTCCGATTTGTGTGGCAAGTCATCTCGCACCTTATCTCGGCAGTCATCCTTTGGTAGAAACGGGCGGTGAGAAATCCGATACCGTATTTTCAGCCGCACCTTATGGTTCTGCATTTATTCTTACCATTTCCTATTCGTACATCAGAATGTTGGGCGAAAAAGGTTTGGAGAATGCAGCGAAATATGCAATTCTGAATGCGAATTACATGAAAACAAGATTGGAAAAATATTACGATGTACTTTATACCAATCACAATGATGTGGTGGCGCACGAGTTCATTCTTGATTTCAGACCATTCAAAAAATTAGGAATTGAAGTGGTGGATATCGCCAAACGTTTGATGGATTATGGGTTTCACGCGCCAACGGTTTCTTTCCCGGTTGCCGGCACACTGATGATTGAACCTACAGAATCTGAAAACAAGGAAGAATTAGACCGCTTTGTGGAAACTTTGATTGAAATCCGCAAAGAGATTGATGAAATTGCGGAAGGAAAATATTCACAGGAAGATAATGTGCTGAAAAATGCGCCACATCCATTGGAAATTGTAACTGCGGATGAATGGGACTTCCCATATTCCCGTCAGAAAGCGGCTTATCCATTGGATTGGGTACGCGTACGAAAATTCTTCACACCGGTATCCAGAGTGGATGATGCTTACGGCGACCGAAATTTGGTTTGCACCTGTCCGCCAATTGAATCTTATATGGATTGATGCCATAGGAATCCTGAAATCAAAGATTTCAAGTTGAAATAATTAAACAGACCGATTTATATTTTATCCTTAAATTGGTCTGTTTTTATTTTATAATTATGGAAATCAAAAAAAGCGATGATGGTAAAAAAGGAGCGTTTACTGCTTATGAAAACGATATCAAAGCCGGTGAAATGAATTATGTCTGGGCGGGAGAAGATAAATTCATCATCGATCACACGGAAGTGAATCCTGATTTTGGCGGTCAGGGTGTTGGCAGAAAATTAGTAATGGCCGCTGTGGAATTTGCAAGGGAAAATGAACTAAAAATCATTCCGCTTTGCCCCTACGCCAAAAGCGTTTTTGACAAAACCGAAGAAATCCGGGATGTGCTTGCCTGATTATTTTCGGTCGGAATCCTTTTCAAACATCTTTCAACAATCCTTTGTTTACAATCCAATGAATCATTTTGCAAAGAATTGTATATTTGGGCTTATGAAAATCAAAACAGTCCTGTTATTTATAATTCTGGGTATTCAGGGATTGAATGCGCAAACTTATCAAGAGGTGCTTCCCCCTGATAATATCAAATCCGTCCAATTGTTCAACCCGCAGACCAACGACCAAACCCCGATTATCCGGCTTGGCTCGGAATACTTGATTCTCTCATTTGATGATTTGAGACAAGGCTATAAGGAATACAATTACAAGATAGAACATTACAACGCCGACTGGACGCCTTCGGGAATTTTCCAGTCTGAATTTCTGGACGGATACAGTTCCAATTACATTCGTGATTATAAAAATTCATTCAATACCTATCAAGCATATACCCATTTTCAATTGCAGATTCCCAACCGGGATATGCGGCTGAAATTACCCGGAAATTATGCGATAAAAATTTACACCAACGATGAAAATAAACCGATTTTCACCCGTCGTTTCGCAGTTTATCAAGACCAATACGTGAATGTAGGCATACAGGAAGAACGTGCTATCGGCTCCGGCGATTTGAACCAGCGAATTTCGGTAGTTGCAAGCAGTGGGCAGTTGAATCTGACGGAAACACCCGACGGAGCAAAGCTTTTTGTTATGAAAAACAACAACTGGAATGATCATTTGGTCATCAACCGACCACAATTTATTCAGACCAGCAAGTTGACTTACCGCGACCAAAATTTTCTGTTTGAAGGCGGAAGCGAATACCTCTGGTTTGATACGAAAAATGTGGATATCGCTTCCATGAATACTGAAAGGATTTTCAAGCATGACAGCATTTATCATGTGGTTTTGCGGCCGGATTTTCCAAGAAGAAAAGTGGGGTATTTTGACGACAAGGATTTGAACGGTTCTTTCTATATCCGAAATACCAAAATCCCCAATCAGAACCTTTCCGCAACGGAAGCAGATTATGTGTGGGTACATTTCGCAATGGAAAATTTCAATGATGCAGAAGGTACCAAAGAACTATACATTGTCGGTGCGTTCAATAACTGGCAATTGACCCCGGAAAACAAATTAGTATTTACGGAAAGCCAATATTGGGAAGTTGCAATCCTGCTCAAACAAGGCTATTACAATTATCAATATGCTGTTTATGATACGGTCAATGATACGGTGAGCTATTCTGAAATTGACGGCAGTTTCTGGGAAGCGGAGAACCTTTACCAAGCGTTGTTTTATTACCGACCGTGGGGTGTTCGCTACGATATGCTGGTTGGATATTCCGAAGTCAATTCAAGGAATTGAGTTATTTTATGAAATTTCTCTAACATCTAATTTCGATTCTTGAACGACAGTTGCTGATTTTCCGCCTTTAAATCACTCCCCTTTTTTGCTGGTGGTTTTGTTGGGTGGATTTTTCACTTTATTTTCGAGGATGGGATATTTTTTGAACATTTCCAATTGCAGGGAGGAGTTCATTTCTTTAGCGATTTCAAAGTTGGTTTTCCCGGCGTTTTCTTCGCCGAGCAGATAGTAGCAATTGCTGAGTTGGTAATAAAGTTCAGCGCGTTTAAAGTTTTTCAAAGCACTGTTCACGGCTTCGATGGCCTTGCGATAATCGCCGATAGTTATTAGCAATTCACTCAATCCAAGCCAGTTATAGAAATTTTGAGGTTCCATTTCCACCAAACGATAATAATCCAGCACTGCTTCTTCAAAACGCGTCAACTGAATATGCAGGTAAGCTCTCCGCTTCCAGTAATCAATATTTTGCGCATTCAAATCCAGCCCACGATTCAGGTAATACAAGCCTTCTTCGTAATTTCCCATGCCTTCGAACAAATCCGAAGTTGCCACCCAAACTTGGTCAAACTGCGGGTCTTCGTGAAGGGCTTGATGGTAAGACTTCAAGGCTTTGAACGGTTTCCCGAGTTTCTCATAACATTGGCCGATATTCAAATAAGTATAAGCTGCGGAATCATCTAATTCTAACGTTTCCCGATAAACTTCTATGGCTCCTTCATAATCCTCTAATTTCTCCAGACAATTCGCTTTTTGGGTATAACCGAGGATGCCCTTGGGATTGATCAGCGTAGCATAATCAAATGCGCGGTGCGCTTCTTCATAATTTTTAATCGCCATAAACTGTTGTCCCAACTGTGTCCAGGCCACTTCTGAATAAGGCCGCAGTTCAATGTATTGTTGCAAGAATTCGATGCATTCTTTTTTCAAATGCAAATCCTCAAAACAATGCACACAAGAAAACAATGCGAAATCATCATCCAAATCGAGTTCCAAGGCTTTTTTGTAATAATACAACGCCTGGCTGATTTCATTGAGACTCAGGTATTCACTGCCGAGACAATTGTAAATAAACTCCAAATCCCCATTGAATTCGGCTGCTTTTTTATAAAATTCTATGGCTTTTCCTGAATTATCCCGCATAGACCAGTATCTGGCCACACAAATCAGATAATCTTCGTCATTTTCTCCTATATCTCTCAATTCCAGAATCATGGCAGAAGCTTCTTTTAATTTTTCTACCGCCAAGAGATATTCTAATTTTTTGATTTTCACTTCCACGTTGTCGGGATACATATCCAAAGCGTATTCAATGGCTTTCAGGGCATAAGGCAAATCACCGACATCGAGATAATACACGATGATTTCATAGAATTCCTCTGTGTCAAAATACAGCCTTTCCCGGTTGTCAAGCATCCGCTCGAAACGTTCTATCAGGTCATTGTGCATGAATTCCTCTTCCATTTGACGAAGTTAAGCAATAGTTTAATGTTCCTTATCAAGAAGCAAACCAGTTTTTCACAACAAATGAACAGCGCAGATTTATATACAAATCTCTCTTGATGAATTACAATTGTATGCTGCCCTTTTTCAAATAAGTTCTTTCAGTTCATTGATAAATCTTTCACCTAAATCGTCTGCTTCCTTTTGGGAAAAAGCTTCGGTATAAATCCGGATAATCGGCTCTGTATTAGACTTTCTGAGGTGTACCCAATTGTTTTCAAAATCAATTTTCACACCGTCCACTGTGGAAATTTCTTCATGAGCGTATTTCTCCTCCATTTTCTGAAGCAAATAGTCCGGCTGAATGCCGGCGGTGAGTTCGATTTTATTTTTACTCATGAAAAATGAAGGGTAAGTAGCGCGGAGTGCGCTCATTTTCATGTCTTTTTCTGCCAGATGACTTAGAAATAATGCAATGCCAACAAGGGAATCCCGACCGTAATGAAGTTCCGGATAAATGATTCCTCCGTTGCCTTCGCCACCGATTTTAGCACCGGTTGCTTTCATTTTATCCACGACATTCACTTCTCCGACAGCCGAAGCATAATAAGGCTGTCCGTACTTTTGCGCCACATCGCGCAAAGCTCTTGAAGACGAAAGATTGGAAACCGCTGCCGAAGGAGTTTTGGACAAAATATAATCCGCAACAGCCACAAGTGTATATTCTTCACCAAACATCTTCCCCTCTTCGGTCACCAACGCCAACCTGTCCACATCCGGATCTACCACAATGCCCAAATCCGCATTTTCTTCTAATACCACTTTGAATATTTCAGAAAGATTTTTTTCCAAAGGTTCGGGATTATGCGGAAAATCTCCGTTCGGTTCACAGAACAATTTCACATATTCCACGCCCAATTTATCTAACAAAGCGGGAATTGCGATGCCACCGGTAGAGTTGACCGCATCAATCACTACTTTGAATTTCCTTTTCGCAATGGCGTTTGCGTTCACCAAAGGCAGTTGGAGGATTTTTTCAATATGGGTGTCAATTCCGGTTTCTAATACTTCATAATTCCCCAAATCATCAATCATCGCAAAGTCAAAATCACCTGCTTCCGCGAATTTTAGAATTGCTTTTCCAGCTTCATCCGAAAGAAACTCCCCTTTGTTATTGAGCAATTTCAATGCATTCCATTCTTTGGGATTATGGCTTGCGGTCAGAATAATCCCGCCATCGGCGTTCAATTCCGTTACCATTATTTCCACAGTCGGGGTGGTGGACAAATCCAAATCTACCACGTCAATTCCCATTCCCATCAGCGTGGAACTGACCAAACGGCTGACCATCAGCCCGGAAATTCGGGCATCTCGGCCAATCACCACTTTGTAGCGTGATTTTTGGGATTGCGATTTCAACCAAACGGCATAAGCCGCAGAAAATTTTACGGTATCTATGGGCGTCAAATTGTCCTCCGGTTTTCCACCGATGGTTCCTCTGATGCCGGAAATGGATTTGATCAATGTCATTTTGAATAAATTTTCGGCAAAATTAAAAGATTAATCTCAAATAATAGGTTAAACAAAACCTAAGTCTGCTTTCTTTTCTCAATGCCCTCAACAACAATCAATAACTGAATCCTTTCTTCAAATAAGGTTTCAATTTTTCATAAGGAACAAATAATTCAAAAAAACCATAGACATAGGGCGTCATTTCATACAATCCGTAATGAAAGGTGATTCCCTTTTTGGACAGGGTGAAATTGCTTGTAAAACTGATTTCATCTGCCAAAAATATAGAGCCTTCGGCCTGATTCAGAGGGATGCCGGCGGGTATGTGGTGTTTTTCACGCAAAACACTGTCCAACACTCGGTTGATGGCTTCTGATTTTGAAACATCCAAAACATCGCTGATTGCTAACCATTTGTTTTTTCGCTTGTCATAATTATAAAAAAATTGATAGGACATTCCGTGTGCACCCCCGCTGTATTCATAACCAAAGTGCCGCATAATCAGATGGTCTGTCGTGTTTAAAAAAGGTGAAAAAGATTCATTTAACTGATGATTGAAACTTGCCCTTAATTCTCCAAATTCTTTCCATTGATTTTGAATGTCATTTTTATAAGTTTCTTCCAATTCATCCAAACTCTGCCGGGTAAATGTTTCAAAATCCGAATAAGATCCATACACCTTCACAGCCAATTCTCTCTGCAATTTTTCCTCCTTGGGAACCAAAAAACTGTATTCAAAATAACCTTCAATTTCTTCATTTGAATCGCCTGAATCAATGGGAACTCGTCTTGAATTTTCCAATTTCACCATTTCGGTGTACTTTCCTTTCGGTGCGATTTTCAATTCAAATGGAAGACTTTTATTGCCTTTTTTCCAAATTCCTTTATACACTCCATTTTGAAAATTCCCGATGAATGTTTCCTGACTATTTTCTTCGTCCGCATAGGTTGACAATGCCAAATCCTTTGCATTATCAGAAACGGTCTGAAAAACTTCCAAAGGAATTTCTTGAGAATTATTGTAATAAGAACCCACATAAGAAGGCTCTCCCGGCGCAAACTCACCGATTTGAACAAGCTCCATCGTCACCGGAAATTTGTCGATTTCCCCTTCAAGAACAAGGTAATCGGGTGATTGTGAAATTCCGATAGAGCTAAAAACAAGGAAGACGAACAGGCTACAGATTTTATTCATTTTGCTGGGGCTTGGTTTTTGACATTGCAAATATGCCGACTTTGATTTGAAATCTGCTGACTTATTAGACATTAAATTGAAAAAGTTTCGGAAGTGTGTGATTCAGGATAATTTATTTTATTTATTTTTACCCGAAAAACATTTTTCAAATTAATCTAAATTAGCAAAAAAGCAGATGAAAAAACTTTATTTTGCGGCGATATTGTCCTTCGTGACATTTACAGTATGGTCGCAGGATTCTCAAATTTTGAAAGTCACAAAACAATATTTGGAATCTCAAACAGAAAAATCAGGCTTCAAAGCCTCTGATTTCAATGATTTAACCGTTCTAAGCAATTACACGGACAAAAAAACAAATGTTGAATACGCTTATGTTCAACAAAATTTGAATGGTTATCCGATTTACAATGCCATTGCGACCTTTGCCCTCAAAAACGGAGAGGTTGTGTACATGACCCATAATTTCCAAAAAAATATTCTGCAAGCAGTCGGCAATCAGACGGTAGCTTCAGATTTGGAAAATGCGGCTTTGACATTAGCACAAAACTTAGGCTACACTTTCAAAGAAACCGCTGTTTTAAACACGCAGTATAAAAATGAATTGGTTTATTATCCTACTCAAACCGGAAAAATCAATTTAAGCTGGAGCATTCACTTGAATTTTATAGAGAATGGAACGCCTAAAATCATGCAATACATTGTAAACGCTGCAACCGGTGAGATTTATCAACAAAACAATCACCTTTTGAGTGAACATTTTGAACCGGGTGCTTATTCCAATCCCATGACGGAGTACAAAAGAAGCGAAGAAATCCAATGGCTCAACAAGCAATATGCGAAAAATGTAAATCTGAATGACGGTTCCAAATACAATGTATTCCAACTTCCGGTCGAAGCACCCAATTTTGGAGACAGAACCCTCATTCTTAATCCGGCTGACCCCATTGCTTCACCCTATGGATGGCATGATGATGATGGCGAAGTAGGACCGGAATATACTTACACAAGAGGCAACAATGTAATTGCCGTGAATGACAAAAACAGTGATGCCATGATGTGGTTGATTTTGGGTGGAAGCTATACATTTGAAGGATTTGCTGAAGGTGGCGAGGATTTGAATTTCGATTTTCCGTTGGATTTCAATAAAAGTCTATACAAAAGTTCGGATGCCTCTACGGCCAATTTGTTTTATATGAATAACGTGATGCACGATATTTGGTATCAATACGGATTTACGGAAGAAGCCGGAAATTTTCAGGCGAATAATTATGGAGCCGGCGGTGCTGCCGACGATGCGGTCATCGCTTTGGGACAAACCGGAGAATCCTTTGGCTTTTTGAACAATGCCATGTTCAGTACGCCTCCGGACGGACAAAGACCTTCCATGTACATGTTTATGTGGGAATCCAATGATGGTGATGACCACTTATTGGCCATCAATACACCCGGCGATTTTGAAGGCAATTACAGCGCATTGTTGGCTGCTTTCGGTGCTGGATTGCCCGATCCGCCGATTACGGATGACTTGGTGGTGATGATTGATGATGATGCCAACGGCGGAATTGATCCGCACGACGGTTGCGAAAACCTGACGAATGCTGCCGAGCTGGACGGAAAAATTGCTGTGGTAAAAAGAGGAAATTGTAATTTTGTGGTTAAAGTCAATACCGCGCAAAGTGCAGGTGCCAGAGCCGTGGTGGTTGTAAACAATGTGGGCGGCGCACCGATAGTAATGGGTGGCGATGATCCCACGATTGATATTCCCTCCATTATGATTAGCCAAAACAACGGAAACCCAATCATTGACGCCTTGCTTGACGGAGTAGAATTGAATGCTTCCGTTCCCAAAGAAAATCATTACGACGGCTATAAAGACGGCTCTTTCGATAATGGAATCGTTGCACACGAATATGGACACGGCATCTCATTGCGTTTGACCGGCGGACCATCCAGTTCATGTTTGAACAATGATGAACAAATGGGTGAAGGCTGGAGTGATTATTTCGCTTTGGTGATGACCATGTATCCCGGAGACAATGGTGAAGACGGACGTGGAATTGGGACTTATGCCATTTCCCAACCTACGACCGGAGGCGGCATCAGACCAACCCGCTATTCTACCAATATGTCCGTCAATCCGGCAACTTACAACACGATTAAAACACAATCCATTCCACATGGCGTAGGATATGTTTGGGCAACCATGTTGTGGGAAATGACTTGGGAACTGATTGATACTTATGGATTTGACCCTGATTTATATCACGGAACCGGCGGTAATAACCTCGCCATGCAATTGGTGATAGACGGTTTGAAACTGCAACCTTGCTCGCCGGGATTTGTTACCGGAAGAGATGCGATATTGACTGCCGATGAATTGAACAATGAGGGTGCAAACCAATGCCATATCTGGAAAGCATTCGCCAAAAGAGGTTTGGGATGGGAAGCAAATCAGGGAAGTCCGAACAGCACTACCGATGGTACACAGTCTTTTGAAATGCCGCCACAAGATGTATTGGATTGTTCCGCTTTCATGGATGTAAAAGATTTGGACATCAACCGCATGAGTTTGTATCCAAATCCGACCAAAGGTGAATTCTATGTTATCACCGAAAAGCCATACAATGACGCCAAACTGAGTATTCAGGATCTGACCGGAAAAACGGTTTTTCAGGCTGATGTAGATTTGAGAAGTCAGCGCGCAATTATTGATATAAGCAGCCTACAAACAGGCGTTTATATCATTGTTATTCAGACTGAACAAGGTAAAATCACCAAGAAGTTGATTAAGAAATAATTTGATTGACTGAAAAGTTTACGAGCAGATAATTCATAATATTTTCCAAAGCCGTTTTATGTTTGTAAAACGGCTTTTATTTTCTAAAATATCCCAAACAATGCTTTAATTTGCAATATTGATTGAGGGCAAATGAAGATAGACAAATTCATATTAGCCATACTGCTGACCATCGTTTTGGCCTGGCTCTTTCCACAATTCGGAAGCCAGAGCAATAGAATTCCATTAGATGCCATCGGAAATATCGGAATCGCATTGATTTTCTTTTTTTATGGATTGAAACTCAGTCCTGAAAAATTAAAACACGGACTCAAGAATTGGAAACTTCATGTATTGGTTCAAACATCCACATTCCTGATTTTCCCGTTGTTCATACTAATGTTTCATCCCTTGATTCGCAATGAAAATCAGGAAATGATCTGGCTTTCATTTTTATTTTTGGGGGCTTTGCCTTCAACGGTTTCCTCTTCGGTTGTAATGGTTGCTATGGCCAAAGGAAATCTTCCCGCCGCAATTTTCAATGCCAGTATTTCCGGACTCATTGGGATTGTTGTTACGCCATTATGGATTGGATTATTCATTGAAAACAACCAGCAAGATTTTCATTTAGGGATGATTTACCGCGATTTACTGATTCAGATTTTATTGCCGGTAGTTTTGGGATTATTATTGCAAAGATGCTGGGGGAATTGGGCTTCCAAAAACAGCCGAAAATTAAGTCTCTTTGATAAATCCATCATTTTACTGATTATTTATAAAAGTTTTGCACCATCTTTTGAATCAAAGATTTTCTCTTCGGTCAATGTCGGGGATTTGCTGCTGATTACGGTGTTGGCGATGGTATTGTTTTTTGTTATTTACGGCTTGACAGGCTGGTTAGCCGACAAATTGAAATTCAACAAGGAAGATAAAATTACTGCACAATATTGCGGAACAAAAAAATCATTGGTACATGGAACTGTTTTCTCAGCAATCCTTTTTCCGGCACATTTTCCAATGGGTATGATTTTGCTGCCACTCATGATTTTTCATGCATTTCAGATTTTTGTAATTAGCATTTTCGCCTCCAAAGAAGCGGAGAGAAATTGATTTTTAAAATCGAAGTTTGGGAAGGAATCTTCCGGTTTTCTTTTTGTAATCCTTATAATCCCTGAAAACATCTGATAATTTCTCTTCTTCATAGATGGATTTGAAATAAAATAAAACCCCGAGCAGCAAGATAATCAACAAGCGGAATCCTGAATCCGTATAAAGCGCAAATCCCATTCCGCCAGTAAGAATTCCCGTATAAATCGGATGGCGGATATATTTGTAAAGTCCGGATTTGATGAATTCTGCGCCTTGGCGGGGCGATGGAAATACGGAAAGATTTCGGTTGAGTTGCAAAACTGCTATCAGCAAAATGCCCATTCCCATCATAAAAAGAAAAGAACCCGTCAGATGTGCAGTTTCCGGCAGGGAAAGCCGGAGAATTCTGACATCAAAGAAAAAAGCGAAAAACAGAAACAACTGTATCACAACAAATCCCGCATCTTTGGTTGGTATTTCTTTCATTGGCTGAAATTACAAAATTAAAATATGCGGGATTGAAAAATATATGAGGCTTTAAATCTTGCTGTAAATTATACTTCAGGTTTATAAAAAAAATTATCGACCGAGGTCGATAATTATTTAACATATAAAACAAAATTAAACTTTGAAAAAAAGACTGTAACAATTCATTTAAATATTCGGTAATCAACTATTCATGTTTTTCATTATTTTGAGATTGTTACAGTCCACAGGTTGGTAATCTTAAAAAGCTATAATGAAAATTAAAGTTATATTGTGTAAAAGGGGTCCCGCTCTCCGATTGTTTTCTAATTTATATATTTGATTTTAAATTAATTCGTATGTATTTTATTAAATTCCTTTCAGCCATTCCTGATATTTACTTCCCAAAATTGGCACTAATTTTCTCTCACCCTTGAGTGCACCAATGAATCCTAATACCCACAAGATGAATAATGTCACAAAACCTAAGATGAAAACCAACTGCCCCAGAATCGGAATAACATTCAGAAAACTAAGCACCAATCCCGTCAAGCCGATTCCTAAACTCTGTCGGATATGAAAAGCGGCAAATGAATTTTTCTTGTCATTATTCATCACAAATGCGATAATCAATCCAATCAGTGTCAAATAAGAAATCATTGCAATTGTTTTTCCCTCTTCAATTGTTTGAGGAGTATCCGTTGGAGTGTTTTTGATGTTTTCCATGGCTGAGCATTTTTTTCTTGAGCAAATCTGAGCCAATTTTCTTATTATATTATATGTGAATTAGTAAAAGAGGATTATCAGTTATTAAACCCCACAATTGAATGAGTAAAGTCAATACAATTGAAAATCGCAACCCATTTACTGAAAATATGTATCAATGATGCTTTTCACTCAATCAAAATAGAGATTCACTAATTGACTTGCTGAAAAATCACATAATTTTGTAGATTTGAATCAACCTAATACACAGCATGAGAAATTTATTGCTCTTTCTGCTGGTTTCTTTTGGAACCCTCTCTTTTACGAAATTCCCGGGAGCAGTCTTTGGAAACGGTACTAACAGTATAGAATGGATTGGAGATTCTTACTTGACGCAAGAGCAAACACCTGATTTATTGACCCAACCCGAAATTGAAAACCCAACCGTAGAAAAAAATTTAGCACCTCAAAACCCCAGAAACCACACTACTTATATCATACTGCTGATTATTTTGAGCATAGTCAGTATGATATTCTTATTCATTCTGCTGCTGTACATCAAAAGCCGGGAAAGGATTTATTTGTATTATTTTCTGTTTTTGGGATGTTGTCTGGTCAACTTGATTATAGATTTTAGCCGCATCGACTGGATGGATTTCAGTGTTCATAAAATTACCGGATTTGAAAACAAAACGAAGGAAGCCTTCACATTGCTTGCACTTTTCTTTTATTGTCTTTTCACGCTGCAATTATTGAATGTCAAAAAACAAGCCCCGAAATTGGCTCGCTGGATCAACGTGATTGCTGGCGTTGCTGCATTTTACGGAATTCTATATTGGATATTCTTTCCCTTGATTGCATCCCGTGTCATGGAAATGTTTATCACATCAAGATTGATTTTGCTTCCGATGGCCTTTGTGGCCATCATTTGGGTTTCTTACCGGATTCAATCGGTTTTCAAGGGGTATTTTATTATTGGAAGTGTCTTCTATTTTGTGGGTGCATTGCTCGGGCTTTTGAGGTATTCTGTGAAAGGAATTCCCATTGATTTTTTCTACAATATTGCTGCCAGTGTGTATTATCACATGGGTATATTTCTGGAAATCATTTGCTTTGCATTGGCTTTGAGCCATAGAATTTATTTGCTTTACAAGGAAAAACAAGAGAGAGACGAACAACTCCGGCAAGTTGCAGTTTATGAAAGAGACGTTGCCATATCACAGGTTTTGGCTTCGCAAACACAGTCCAACCGTCATTTTATTTTCAATATATTAAACGCCATTAAATATCTGATTCAGAGCAATCAGAATAAGTTAGCAATCAAAGCCCTAACCGATTACAGCCGGTTTATCCGTTCCATTTTAGACGCAGGCATGAAATCACAAATCACGCTAACAGAAGAATTAGGCATCGTTTCCAATTATTTGTCTTTGGAAGCCATGCGTTTACAGGATGGATTTTCGTATTCCATTGAAGTCAGTCCGGAAGTGGAAACCGACGGAATTGCCGTCCCACCCCTGCTTTTTCAACAAATCGTAGAAAGAATCATTTGGAAGGAAAACAACAGAACTTTAAATATATTTGTAAACAAATACCAAAAAAACACCGTCATCAGCATCAGTAAAAATGAAATTACTGATTTTTCAGCTAAAATTGATGAAATAATAAATTCTAAAGGGCAATTAATTAATAATGAAAGAATAGATTTGTATAATAAAATTCATAAAAACCAGATTCAATGCTATAACAGTACGGAAAATGACCGAAAAGGAAATATGATTTTAAATGCATCTGTCATCATCATTACAACGGAAGAAAACAATTCATAATGACCCCAAGAAACACAAAATACATTTTAAATCTTCACGCTTCAAATCGCCTAATAATCACTGCGTTATTTATTGTTTCTATATTTTTTCTTTCAAATTCTTTGACTGCCCAAACCCCTTCCTTGGATGAGCTTAGCAAAAAGTTGGAGATGGAAAATGATGATTCGGGCTTTGTTACAACTGCCATTGATTTAAGCAAGAAAATTCACCGGGAAGGTCATGATGAAGCCGCAGAATACAGAATAGCAAAACTGGCGGTTTCCAGGGCTTTGGCTTCAGAAAATACGGTTTTGTACGCCAAAGCACTTGATAATCTCGGTTTGCTGTACCGTTATCATGAATGGTATGCACAGGCAGTCCCCCTGCACACCAAAGCTTTTGACTTGGTGGAAGAAATGGACATAAATCCTGTTACAAAAATGATTTTCGCCAACAACGCCGGACTAGCCGCCCGCTATGATCAGCAATATGACTTGTCTGTCAACTATTATTTGAAAGCACTGAAAATAGCAGAAACTACTGAAAACCTGAAAAATATCGCGATTTCAAGCAATGGTCTCGGCAATACCCTGAGCAACATTCCCGGCAAGGAAGAGGAAGCTTTGCAGTATTTTCAAAATGCGCTGAAAGTGGAAGAAAAAAGAAATGAATCCTTGGGAATTGCCATGAATCTCTTGTCCATTTCCAAACTTTATATCGATAAAAGAGATTTTGATGAAAGCTTCAGACTTTTGAGTCGTTTGAAGCAAGTAAATGAGCAGAGACAGGACGTTTTCGGAATGGCTGTGACCAATGAAACTTATGGCGATGTTTATGCCATGCAGAATAATTATTCGGAAGCAAGTCGCTATTATTTAATGGCATTGAAAGAATACAAAGTCGCAAAAAAACCACTCAATCAGGCACAGGTTTTAAACAGTTTGGGAGAGATAATGGGGAAAGCCGGAAATCCTGAAAAATCAATTTTTTATCTCGAAAGATCTGCACAACTTGCTGACAGTCTGAAAAGCAAATCCCTGATGATGGTCAATGCGTTTCATATTTCCGATTTGAAAGAAAATCAAGGGGATTATACTTCGGCATTGCAATATTATAAATTGGGTAAAGCTTATGAAGACAGTATTGATTTGGATAATCAAAAAATCAAAATCATCGCCCTGAACAATCAGTACGAATGGGACAAAAAAGAATTGGAAATCAATAATTTGCAAAACGAACAATTTCTAAGCGAAAGGAAAATTGAAAACCAACGGCTGTTTACCACTTCACTCATAATTGCGCTTGGATTAGGCCTTTTAACCTTTTATATCCATTACAGAAACAGAAGAAATAAAAGAATTGCGAAGGAAAAGTTGATGCTCAAAGAAAGGCAACTGCTGAAGGCTGAATATGAAAAAAATCTGGCACAGGCTGAAATTCTTGTTTCAAGGTTGCAAATCAATCCTCATTTCATGTTCAACTGCCTTACGGCCATTAAATTAATGATTCAGAAAAATGAAAACAAAAAAGCGGATAAGTATCTGACTACATTCAGCCGGTTTGTCAGAATGGTATTGGAATTGCCCAAAAACGAAACCATCAGCGTCGCCGAGGAACTGGAATTAATCAAATATTATCTGATTCTCGAGGAAAAAAGATTTGACCAAAATTTCAATTTTCAGATTGAGACCTGTCCGAAAATTGATTTGGAAAACATCAAGATTCCACCGCTTTTGTTGCAACCTTTTGTGGAGAATGCTATCTGGCATGGACTTCTCCCCTCTCAAAATTCGAATAAAAACCTGAAAATAAGCATTGAAAAAAATAACAATCTGACGCAAATTTCTATTGACGACAATGGTGTTGGACGAGCGTACAGCCAAAAAACATCCGAAAACAATCCTACCAAAAAGAAAAGTCTCGGTATGAAAATCACCAAAGAGAGAATTCAACAGTTCAACCAAAGTTTCAAAAATGATTGTCAGATTTTGCTCCATATCATTGACCGTGAAAATTCAGGCGGAACCAAAGTGGTGCTGACGCTGGAAAACCTTGTTCAACCAAACTGAAAAAATGATTTATGAATGTAGCCATTATTGATGATGAAGTACATTGTATAGAAAGTCTCGTTATCCATTTGCGGGAACTTTTTCCCGAATTGACCTTGATTTACAAAAGCAGCAATGCCTTGGAAGCGGTTGAAAAACTTCCGCAGTTGCCGTTGGATTTGGTGTTTATGGATGTGGAAATGCCCGGACTGAACGGATTTCAGTTATTGGAAAAAATTCCAGACCATGAATTTGATGTGATTTTCACCACGGCTTACAGTGAATATGCCCTGCAAGCCTTTAAAGTCAAAGCCATCAGCTACCTGATGAAACCTATTGATGAAGATGAATTGAAAGAAGTCATCGGAAACTGGATGAAATCGCGGGAAGGCAAGTCCGAACAAAATGAGGATATCACCGAACTTTTGGAACATCTCAAAAAAACCGGCATCATGAAAAGTAAAATTTCAGTTCCGGTCAGTGACGGTTACGAATTCATCGAAGTGGACAAAATCATGTATTGTCAAGGACAAAGCAATTACACCAATATTTTTCTGGCAGACAAATCCAAAGTCCTGATCAGCAAAACGCTGAAAGAAGTGGAAACCACGCTAAAGCCATTTTTATTCCTACGAGTACATCGCTCATATCTGCTCAATCCCAATTACATGAAGAAGTTTTCCAGAAATGACGGCGGATATATCATCATGGAAGACGAACAAATTATTCCCATCAGCAGAGCCAAACGCAGCTTGATTGTCAATCTATTCGATGCTTTAGGAGGATATCCATCCTAAAGGAATCCCAAAATTATTTTTTTCGGCTTCTCCCCTTTCTGCTGCCCAAATACCCGGTTTTGTTTCTATCAGATTTTCTGTCGTCAAATTTTCGGAAAGGTTTTTTGAATTTCTTCTTGTCTTTGCGGTCTGTTCCACGGTCAAAACCTCTTTCTTCTTTGGAATGCTTGTTGGGGGTGGAAATTTCAACCGTTACTTCTTCTTTGCTGAACGCGTCCAAAATAATGTCTTTGTAACGAGAATCCGCTTCAAAAAACGAGAAATTTCTCATGATTTCAATTTCTCCAATTTTGATATCGCGTGTTCCGGTTACATCGTTGATTAAACCAATCAGATTCGGTGCTTTTACATTTTGTTTTTTTCCGATTCCGATAAAGAAACGTGTGAAATCTTTGCTGCCTGAAGATCTATCTCTATCCCTTTCCTTTCTGTTTTCAGTAACATTCAGGTCTCCCGCTTTTTTATAATATTCGAGGAAAGTATTGAACTCCATCGATACAAAGCGTTTCAGCAATTCATCCCTGTCCATCCAAGCTAATTTCTTGGAAATCGCATCCATAAATGGTTCAATCTGGACATTATTCGGTTGGATGTTTTCAATCTTATCGATGGATGAGTAAAGCCTTTTTTCCACGATTTCTTCGCCGGTCGGGATCAATCTTCTTTCGATGGTTTTATGAATCAATTTCTCCAAATCCCGGATTTTTCTTCCTTCACGGGAATGAATAATTATCAGAGATTCCCCTTTGTTGCCTGCTCTTCCCGTTCTTCCGCTACGGTGTACATAAACTTCAGGATCATCCGGCAAATTGTAATTGATTACATGCGTCAGTTCATTGACATCAATTCCGCGTGCCGCCACGTCTGTAGCTACCAGCAGTTGAAGGTTTTTTCTTCGGAATTTTTCCATGACTGTATCACGTTGAGATTGAGATAAATCTCCGTGAAGGGCATCGGCATTATAACCGTCATGAATCAATGAATCCGCAATATCTTTAGCTTCTCTTCTTGTTCTGCAAAAAACAATGGCATAAATATCCGGATAGAAATCCGCAATTCTTTTCAATGCCAGATAGCGGTCGCTGGAGCGTACCATATAATAATAATGTGCAACATCGTTGGCGGTTTCATTGGTTTTCCCAATGGAGATCTCCGCCGGATTTTTCATGTATTCATTGGCGATTCTGCGAACTTCAGAAGGCATGGTTGCGGAAAACAAAAGTGTTTGTTTTTCATTGGGTGTGCTTTCTAAAATGTCGTCAATATCTTCCCGAAATCCCATATTCAGCATTTCATCCGCTTCATCTAATACAACGCATTGTATGTTTTCAATGTTCAGCACTCTTCTTTTAATCAGGTCGAGTGTTCTTCCCGGCGTTCCCACTACAATCTGAGGTTTGCTTTTCAAACCGCGAATCTGTTTCTGAATATCGGCACCACCATATACCGCCTGAATTTTCACTTCCTCTAAATACTTGGAATAAGTTTCCATATCCTTGGTGATTTGAAGACAAAGTTCTCGGGTTGGACACAGAATTATTACTTGTACCGTTTTAGTATAAGCATCGAGTTTTTCCAAAATCGGCAAGCCAAAAGCGGCCGTTTTTCCGGTGCCCGTCTGTGCAAGTGCAATCAGATCTTTGTCTGAATCCAAAATTTTAGGAATGGCTTGTTGTTGAATAGGAGTTGGTTCCAAAAAACCAATTTCAGTCAGGATATGTAGAATGGGATCCTGCAAACCCATTTGTTCGAATGTAATCATTATTTTTTCATTAGTCCGGGCAGCTTTCATTTCTTTCACGCCGGAAGATTTAATTTCTTACGAATGTGAAAGATGAAATTCAACGGCTGCGCAGCCCCAAAAACCAAAATGAATCTTTTACATCCGTGTTCTCAGTATGAAAACGGCGGCAAAAATAAGGATTATTTTTTAATGACAATCAATTATTTTATAAATTCATTGATTTTCAGGAAAATATATTTTAACCAGTTTTTTGGAGTTTTTTAGATTTTTCTATCTTTGCACTTCTTTAATCAATAAAATTACATAGCATGCAACTGTGGAACAAATTGAATAAAGAGGAATTGCTGAGTCAATTGAAAGAACAAAACGTGAAATTCGTTACTGTCTCTTTCTACCAGTACGCACACATCGGCAATCCTCAGATTTTCAGAAATTTTCTATATCAAAATTGGTTTGAACTCGACATTGTTGGGCGGACTTATGTTGCGCATGAAGGCATCAATGCGCAGATCAGTATTCCGGCTCATAATTTTGAAGCATTCCGAAAAACTTTAGATGAAATTTCCTTTCTGAAAGGCGTTCGACTCAACATTGCGGTGGACGATGCCGGCGTTGAATTTCCTTTCCTGAAACTAAAAATCAAAGTCAGAAATAAAATTCTGGCAGACGGATTGAATGATGAAACCTTTGATGTAACCGACCGCGGAAAACATCTTTCGGCTGTAGAATTCAATGCGCTCACAGATGATCCGGAGACCATTTTGATTGACATGCGCAATCATTATGAATCCGAAGTGGGGCATTTCAAAGGTGCTATCACGCCGGATGTGGATACTTTCCGGGAATCACTTCCAATTATAGAGAAAGAAATTCTGCAAGGCAACAAAGACAAAAATATTGTAATGTATTGCACCGGTGGCATCCGTTGTGAGAAAGCTTCTGCTTGGTTCAAACACCAAGGTTATAAAAATGTCCATCAGCTCGAAGGCGGAATCATCAAATACGCCAATGACTGCATGGATAAAGGCTTGGAAAACAAATACATCGGAAAGAATTTCGTTTTTGACGATCGAATGGCGGAACGCATTTCAGATGAGGTAATCGCGCATTGTCATCAATGCGGAAAACCTTGTGATACACATACCAATTGCAACAATGAAGCCTGTCATATTTTATTCATCCAATGTGATGAATGCCGTGAGAAATTCGATGGCTGCTGCTGCGATGATTGCAAAGATATTTATCATCTTCCGGAAGAAGAACAGCGCAAACTGAGAAAAGGGAAATTAATCAAAAATAATATTTATAAAAAGGGACGTTCCAAAAATCTGAGATTCAAAGTAAACAACGAGAAACCGGAACATCAACCGGAATAAATTCAGAAATCCAAAATTCCTGATTCGATTTCAATCGGTTTCATCCCACTACGGAAAAGCCGGGCTGTCAACGCGCCTTTCAGTTCACAGTTTCCATTCGAAATCTCAATCCAGCTGCCTTCTCGCAATCCCAAAACCGATTGGTCATTGAACTGATGAAACTCAAAAATTCGGGTTTCACGGGTTTCACCCTTGTGTTTGGATTCCGGGTCAGGATCAAGGTAATGCGGATTAATATTAAAAGGCAAAAAACCCAAAGCCTCAAAGGACGGCGGATACACAATGGGCATATCATTGGTCGTACCGATTGTCATGCCGCAAATGTTGCTTCCCGCACTTGTTCCCATGTAGGGCGTGCCTTTGACAATCGTTTCGCGCAAAGTTTCCATCAGATTTAATTCATACAAAGTTTTCAACAACAGAAAAGTATTGCCTCCACCGATAAAAATCGCTTTGGCTGATGAAGTCGCATTTTGCGGATTTTCAAATTCATGGATTCCTCTGACTTGAATTCCTTTTTTGGAAAATGCTTTTTTCGGAGATTCACTGTAATCCTCATAAGTAGCCCCCGAAGGTCTGGCGTATGGAATGAAAAGAATTTCATCGGAATTCAAAAATTCGACGGCATCATCCAAGATGTATTCCAAGTAACCACTGCCGTAAACCGTACTTGTACTTGCTGCAAGAATTTTATAATCAGGATTTATTGACTTCATAATTGTTTAATTTTCAACAAACAAAGCTTTCAATTCATTGGCATCCTGAGGCTTCATTTTCCCGGCGAGAATCAGACTGAGCTGTTTTCTTCGCAAAGCCGCATGGAATCTTTCAATCTCTTCTTCTGTTTCGGGCTTTAACTCCGGAACCTGCACTGGTTTATTGTTTGCATCTACCGCCACAAAAGTGTAAATTCCATTATTGGATTTTATCATTTCTTGTTTCACAGGGTCGTCAATCCACACATCCACATAGATTTCCATGGAACTGGTAAATGCCCGGGTAACCTTGGCTTTCAACATCAGGATGCTGCCCAAAGGAACGGGGGTATTGAAAGAAACGTGGTTCACACTGGCGGTAACAACCTGGTAACTTTCCGAATGACGTTTTGCAGCGATGGATGAAATCCTGTCCATCCGCGCCAGCAGTTCACCACCGAAAATATTATTCAACATATTGGTTTCACTTGGCAGCACCAGATTGGTGAGAACCGCTTCTGATTCGGAAGGGGTTTTGATTTTTTTGCTCATAAAAAAAGACCATTTGCTTGCAAAGGTCTTTAATTTATTGAGGATTTCAAATTGTTTTTCTATTCTTTTAAAGACAAAACCCAAGTTTCAGGAAATTGCTCCAAAACAGTCAATCGGTACGCCAATGCTTCTTCTTTAGTCGAGAAAGTTGCAAATGCCACATAGTAAAAACTTCCTCTTTTCTGTGTAAACAAAGCATTTTCAAAACCTTTTTCATGAAGTTTTTTCAATTCAGGTTCCACTTCACTTTGCTTTTTGAAAGCACCCGCAATTACCTGATAATCATGAATTAATGAAACTCTCTCTTCCGGAATTACTGTTTCTTCAACGACCACTTCTTCTGCAAGCAATTTCGGCGCATTTGCTTCTTCAACCGTTTGATTTTGAGTGTTTGTCGGAGAGATAAATCCACTCCATTGTTGATTCACAAAATCCGCTACCGGTTGTGGTTTACTGAAATACAGATAACCGCAGAGCAAAATCGGAACCAAAGCCGCAACTTTCCACCACACCATTGATTTGTCTGTAGGAATTGCTTCGGTGAGTATATATTCAGATTTAACCCTCTCAAGACCGTATGCCTCGGGCAGAAAATTCGGATGCCCTGGCATGAATTCGAGTTTTCCTTCACTGTTTTTTGAAATCAAACCCAATCCCGGTAAATTCAGTCCAGCATTGGCATTCAAATGATTTTTCCAGAAATTGACGACATCCCCGACTTCCTGCATCGCCTGTTCATAAGAGATGTTTCTTCCTACAGCAACCGCTTGCACCAACAAGCCGTCATTATTAATCAATGCAGAATTGAAAGCGATTTTCTTGGAAGGTGGACTGAAAACTGAATTTTCAGGCTCATAAACTGCATTTAACTTTTGACCGATAAACGCCCCGAATCCGGGTACGGTTACGCAATCGTGTTGATAAAGCAACGTTGAGATATAATTTTCCAAATTCATGATTCAAAATTACGAATTAATCCCACAAAAAACAGCAAAGTAGATAAGTTGTTGATAAACTTTTATTAATTTCGGAAAATGAATTCTGAACTGCTTTATTTGCTTGCTTTTACTTATGCGCCTGATTTGGGCCCTGTCAACCAGCGTAAAATTCTGAAAGAAATTCCTGTGCGTGAAATCTGGGAGCTCTCCAATAAGGAAGCCGGAAATATATTCAAGGATAAAAAGGAATGGCTCGCCTATTTCAAATCTTCTCATGGTTTGGAATTGGCGCAAAAAGAAATTGAATTCTGTAAAGCCAATCAGATTGAAATCCTGACTTTGGAAGATGAAAATTATCCGGAAAGTTTAAAACATACTGCCGATGCACCTTTGGTTTTGTTTAAAAGAGGAAATTATAATTTCAACAAAAAACTGCATATCGGTATGGTTGGCACCCGACAAATGACGGCTTACGGCAAAAAGTTCATCAAGAATTTTATCGAAGACGTGGCCGGACAAAATATCGCTGTCATCAGTGGTCTGGCGTTGGGTTGTGATATTGAAGCGCATCGGAATTCCAATAATAACAACATTCCAAACATTGCCGTCTTGGCACACGGACTCAACCAGATTGCACCGAGAAGACATGTCAAAGATGCTGAAGAAATCCTGAAAAACGGAGCTTGGGTCTCTGAATACTCCAGTTTTCACAATCCCGAACCCATGAATTTCGTGATTCGTAACCGGATCATCGCAGGATTGAGTGATGCAGTCATAGTGGTCGAATCCGATTTGAAAGGCGGTGCCTTGTTTACGGCTGAATATGCAAATTCCTATAACCGAGAAGTTTTTGCAGTTCCGGGAAGAGTGGAGGATAAATTCAGTTTAGGTTGCAATCAGTTGATTCAGTCCAACAAAGCGGTAATGATTCGTCGGGCCAAAGATTTACTCGATTATTTCAATCTGAGAATCAATCCAAAACCTATACAAAAAGAATTATTTATCGCATTGGAACCCGAAGAAAGGCTGATTTATGATTTCCTGAAAACCAATGGCAGGCAGCAAATTGATGTGCTGGGTGCCGAACTGAATATTCCGGTATTTAAACTCAACGGACTGCTGCTGAATTTAGAGTTGAAAAACGCAATTAAACCATTGTCGGGCAAATTTTTTGAAATCATTTGAATTCAAAATATCATAAAATTTATGTAAATCAAAAGTTACTTTCCCAAAAGCATTAACTTTGAAAGCTAATTTCTAAAAAAATGAAACAAATTTTCTCGATTTTAATGCTTTTGATATTTGGTCTCGCCAATTCTCAGGATTTGGTTTATATCAAATTTGCGGACAAACCTTCTGCCGATACTTATTTTTTGAACCCCACGCTGATGCTCTCTCAAAAAGCTTTGGATCGCAGAATCAAATACGATATCAGTTTGGATATCAGGGATATTCCGGTTGAGCCGATTTACGTTTCGCAAGTTGAAGATTTGGGCATAGAGCCAATCGCTGTTTCTAAATGGTTCAACGGCGTATTTGCTTGGTGTACGGATGAACAAGTTTCACAAGTGGAGGCACTACCATTTGTAAGCGGTGTTGAATCTTTTGTCAGAAATACCGGTAAAATCAGTTCCGGAAAAATTCAACAGAATAAATTCGTGGAAACCATGGAAGAAGTCGGTCAATTGAATGGACTCATGGATTTTGAATATGGATTTACATTTAATCAGGTGACCCAACTCAATTTGGATTATCTGCACAATCTTGGATTTACCGGTGCCGGCATCAGTATAGCGGTATTGGACAATGGATTTGTTGGTGTGGATAATATTGACGGATTCAGTTATATCCGCAATAACGGTCAAATCAAAGGCGGCTATAATTTCGTGGCCAACAACGAGAATTTTTATGCCGGAGGAGGTCATGGTACAGCTGTGCTTTCTACGATTGGCGGTTATGTTGAAGAAGCATTTGTTGGGACAGCCATTGACGCTGATTTTTACCTTTTTATCACGGAAGACAACAGCCATGAGCTTCCAGATGAGGAAGTTCATTGGATTTCCGCAGCGGAAAGAGCTGACAGCATTGGCATTGACGTCATCAATACTTCCCTCGGCTATGCAAATTTTGATGATTCCCGTTACAATTACACCTATGAAGACATGGATGGCAACACCACTTACATTTCCCGTGCGGCAAATATCGCCGGTGAAAAAGGAATTATGGTGTTGGTTTCTGCCGGAAATTCCGGTGCCAATGAATGGCATTACATCACTGCGCCGGCCGACGCTGAAAATATCCTGACAATAGGTGCGGTAGATGAAAACGGAAATCCTGCTTATTTTTCTTCCTTCGGCCCTGCTGCGGATGGCAGAATCAAACCTGATGTGGACGCTATGGGATGGGGTGCCACGGTGATTTCTACCAATGGAACCATCAGTTATAGCAGTGGAACCTCATTTTCATCCCCGATCATGGCCGGCGCAATGGCTTGCCTGATTCTGGCTTTTCCCAATACGCATCCGGCCGAATTAAGACAAAGCGTAAGGGCTTCGGCCAATCTATTTAATAATCCCACGGATCAGATGGGCTACGGAATTCCTGATTTTGGAGCGGTTTATGATGCACTCATGTCCACGCATGAAGTAATAAAGGAGAGCTTTATAAGCGTTTTTCCTAATCCGACTAATGACATTCTGAATATCAAAGCGGACAAAAACATTGAAAAAATTCAACTTTTTAATATGGAAGGCAAAATGATGCGTCAGCTTGAAAATCAAAATCAGTTGAATCTAAGCGGGCTTCCACAAGGGACTTATTTTCTAAAAATATTATTGGAAAACCGACAAACAGTCATCAAAAAAGTCATTAAAAAATAATTTGGTTCTAAATATCTGCAATGTGAAGTCTAATTGACTGAAGGCAAATTCATTTTATCATTTCATCTATTTCAACTGATTATAGGATAGTTATAGAAATCAAATCATTCAAAATTTAATTTTAAACTCGGAATTAATTCATTCATTTTGAGCCTGAAAAATATTTATTCTTAATTCAAATACCTTTTGTAATTTTACCCAAAACCCATCTGGTGCAACGTCCACAGGAAGTTTTAGAGAAATATTGGGGTTATGCAGAATTTCTTTATCCACAAAAAGAAATCATTGAAGCCGTGCTGGATGGTAGGGACACGCTGGCCATTTTGCCGACTGGCGGCGGAAAATCCTTGTGTTATCAGATTCCGGGTGTGATCTTGGATGGAATTACATTGGTGATTTCACCACTGATTGCCCTGATGCGTGATCAAGTGCTGGATTTGAAATCCAAAGGCATCGCAGCTGAATTCATCACTTCTCAGCTCAATGAGGAAGAAATCTCACAAATCATATCGATCTGCGCAATGGGAAAAGTCAAATTGCTTTACATCGCGCCGGAAAGACTGCAAAGCCATTCATTTGTCAGAAATTTACAGCACCTGTCCGTTCGGCTGATTGCCGTGGATGAAGCGCATTGCATTTCCCAATGGGGATTTGATTTTAGACCTGCTTATCTGAAAATCAACACAGTCAGGGATTTATTTCCTAAGGTCACCCTGCTTGCACTCACCGCTACCGCTCCGCCGAAAACCGAAAAAGAAATCATTTCGGCTTTGGAATTAAAAAATCCGAAAATTTTCAAAACCTCTTTAAAACGAAAAAATTTGGTTTATAAGGTCAATGAATCTCAAAATGAATTAGATGATTTGACGTTGGAATTGAAGAGATTTCCGGGCGTGGGCATCGTATTTGTACGAAGCCGGAAGAAAACGCATGAAGTAGCCATTTTCTTGCAAGAAAAAGGCTTTAATGCAGATTCTTTTCACGCCAGATTTCCAAAAGAAGAAAAAAATAAAAAACAGGAGATTTGGACGGAAAGCGTCGATCAAATCATGGTAGCAACCAATGCTTTCGGGATGGGAATTGATAAATCCAATGTGCGGACGGTGGTTCATCTCGATATTCCGGACAGCATGGAAGCTTATGTGCAAGAAGCAGGTCGCGCAGGAAGAGACGGTTTGGCTGCGGAAGCGATGTTGTTTCTTCAGCCTTATGAAGTGGAAAAAATGGAAGATATGTTTAAATCCAATCTTTCCTCAAAAAATGAATTTAAAAAAACGGAAATATGTTTTTATAATTATTTTGAAATCGGTGAAAATGAAAGACCGGATCGGCTTATGGAATTTAATTTTAACCATTTCATTGAAAAATACGGGCTGCATAAAAAGAAAACCGAAAAAGTGCTTGATTTTTTAGAGAGAAAGGAGGTCATCGGTTTCAGGAATCAACATGAATCAAGTCGAATCAGATTGTACGGGAATCCTAAAAATTTCATATTTTCAAAATCCGGTCATGCAAAATTATTGGAAACATTGATGAGAAAATATCCGGGCATTTTGACCGAAGAACAGGCGGTTTCCGAGTTTTCCATTGCCGTCGAATTACAAAAATCCATTCGTAAAATCAAAAAACAATTGCAGGCTTTGAATGACAATGGTTATCTGCATTATCACAAAAGGAATATCCGCTGGGTGGAATTCAAACGGCCACGGGAATCGGACTATATCCAGAATGTGCTTTGGAAAGAATTTGAAAATTTCCAGATTGTACAGTGGAAAAGACTTCAGGACATTATTTATTATGCCACACAAAAAGAAATTTGTCGGGAAAAATTGATATTGCGGTATTTTGGGGAAAAGCCCAAAGAGAATTGTGGAAAATGCGATATTTGCCTCCATAAAGCAGTGGAATTAAGTGAGGAAGCGATTTTCGATTTTATGAATGATTCTCCGAAAAGTATCCGTGAAATTCTTGCTCATTTCGCTCATTTTCCGAAATCAGAAGTCATCGAAAAAATTCAAATGCTCTGCGATGAAAACCTAATGGACAACGTAAATATTGACTCATATCAAATCATAAAAAAGCAAAAGAAATGAAGATTGTTTTTATGGGAACGCCCGAATTTGCAGCGATTTGTTTGGAAGAAATCCTGAAAAGTCAACATGAAGTGGCTGCTGTGGTCAGCGTGCCTGACAAACCTGCCGGCCGTGGACAAAAATTACACCAATCTGCGGTCAGTAAAATGGCCATTGAAAACAATTTGAAATTGTTGCAGCCCGAAAAACTGAAATCCCAGGAATTTATTGATGCTTTGATTGCCATTGAAGCTGACGCATTTGTGGTAGTCGCTTTTCGAATGCTGCCCAAAGCAGTTTGGGAAATTCCGAAAGCAGGCACTTTCAATCTTCATGCTTCCCTGTTGCCGCAGTACCGCGGCGCAGCACCAATCAATTGGGCGATTATCAATGGAGAAACAGAAACCGGGGTTACCACTTTTTTAATCGATGAAAAAATTGACACCGGAAATATTCTTTTGAAAGAAAAAGTTCGAATTCTACCGGAAGACGATGCCGGAACTCTGCACGATAAACTGGCAGAAGTCGGAAAAAAACTGATCATTGCAACTTTAGACGGTTTGAAAGATAACACCATCATTCCCAAACCACAGGAAGCCATCAGCCATCCCAAACCGGCACCCAAAATATTCAAGGAAGATTGTAGAATCAACTGGACGGCACAGATTGAAAATATACATAACAAAATCCGCGGTCTTAGCCCCTATCCCGCTGCTTGGACTGTTTTGAATGACAACGGGGAATCCAAAGTCATAAAAATATTCAAAGGTCATTTTGATGAAACTCCCAATCCGGATGCTGCGCAAATCCCTTTGGAATTTACAGACTCTCACCTAAAAATCATGCTGCCGCAGGGAAATTATTATATTGAAGAATTGCAGCCTGAAGGAAAAAAACGCATGAATGCCCGGGATTTCATCAATGGAATTCGCAACAAAAACGGATGGAAAGTGGATTAACCCTATGAGCAACAAGGAATTCAGCAGTGGTTATTAACAAATTCAACGTTTTTATTAACAAATTTTGATTTTTTTTGCCTGAAACCTTGTGTGGACAAAGGATTGCGCTATATTTGTTCTGATTTTAACATTTAAAACTCTTTAAATTATGAACAAAACAGAATTGATTGATGCAATGGCAGCAGATGCCGGAATCAGCAAAGCAGCAGCAAAAAAAGCTTTGGATTCATTCACTGACAACGTTACCAAAACTTTGAAAAAAGGAGACAAAATCTCATTGGTTGGTTTTGGAACTTTCTCAACTTCCAAAAGAAATGCCAGAACAGGAAGAAATCCTCAAACCGGAGCGTCCATGAAAATTGCCGCAAAAACCGTAGCCAAATTTAAAGCTGGCGCAGGATTGGCAGAGGCAGTTAACAAGAAAAAATAATTCTTGAGAAAATTTAAAAGAATCCTCTGCCAAGCAGGGGATTTTTTTATGGTGAAAGCCGCTCCCTAATCCAGGTTCCGTTTACGAACCGATAGCGCAGCCGGTCATGAAGGCGGCTGGGTCTCCCTTGCCAGAATTCGATTTCCACCGGTTCTACCCGATATCCACCCCAACTTTCAGGTCGCTTGATTTCGGATTCTCCCAATTTCATTTCCAATTCAATTTCTTCTTTTCCCAAGTCCCGGTCAAAATCTATGACTGAACTCTGGTGCGATACAATGGCACCAAGCTGACTTTTGACAGGTCGGCTGTAGAAATATTCATCGGATTTTTCCGGTGCGATTTTATGCGCAATTCCTTTGATAATGACTTGTTGCTCACTTGATTCCCAGAAAAATGAAAGACATACCATCGGCTGATTTCTAATGGCGATTCCTTTTTGACTTTGATAATTCGTGTAAAAAACGAAACCGTCCTTGTCCGCTTCCCGCAGCAAAACCACGCGACTTCTCGGAAAACCATCTGCTTCAATCGTTGAAAGATGCATGGCGTAAGGTTCGCCTGATGGCTTTAAAGAATTTACTGCATCAAACCAATTTGAAAACATCTCCATCGGATGGGCAGGAACAGCATTGAAATCTATTTTTTTAATTCCGTAATCCTTTCTTTTATCGCTCAAATCTTGTTTCATTTAATTTTTTTTTTATCTTTATCAAAATAAAGGAAATTTTAATTCAAACTTAATGCAAATTAAGACCATTACAAAAGGAAATATTCTGATTGCTCAACCCTCACTTTACGATTTGACATTCAATCGTACTGTTGTTCTGGTTACCGAACACAATGAGAACGGTTCCATTGGATTTATTTTAAATAAACCACTTGAGCAAACAGTGAATTCTTTTGTTTCAGAATTAGACTCTGAATTTTTGGTGTACAGCGGCGGACCGGTGGAAACCAACAACCTTTATTATCTTCATAACCGTCCGGATTTAATTATCGACAGTGAACCCATTGCCAATAATCTTTTTTGGTCTGGAAATTATGTCGATGTGAAAAATGCCATCAACAACGGGTTGATCCAAAATGATGAAATCCGATTTTATTTGGGTTACAGCGGTTGGGGTGAAAATCAACTCCAATCGGAAGTAGATGACAAAGCTTGGATTGTGGTGGATGATAAAGTGAATATTTTTCAGGACTGGAGCAACAATCTCTGGAAAGAACAACTGAAGAAATTAGGAGGTGAACATCTGATTTGGCTCAATACACCGGCCGATCCTTCTATGAATTAGAAATCCAATTTCAATTAAGCTCCGAGTACTTTTTTCAAATCCTCGATTTGACTTTCCCAAAGCAATTTGGCGGAATCTATTTCATCCGGTTCAGCGAAATCGGTAACAATCAGGGAAACATCACCCGTCAAATCATCCTCCATAATATTTAGTTCAAAGAAATATTTGGTATCCTCGTCCTCTTCCCACTGAAAACGGACATAAGAATCCTGTTTGCTTTTCAGTAAAAACGCCACCTGCTCATCCTTGTCCCAGATAAAAACATATTTCTCCCCCCTTGAATTCACGTTATCCGCAAACCATTCAGCCAGTCCGGAAGGGTTGGATATATAATTATACAACAGTGAAGGAGATGACCTTACAACAAACTCTGATTTAAATTTGACTTTCCCCATCTTTCTTATTAAGAATGCGCAATATATAAAATACCCTCAAACCACCAAACATTTTTTTGATATGTTTATGAAGGGATGCAATTAATCTGAATTGCTTACATTGAAAATGGGTATCAAACAAATGGATTCTTACCGGATGATGTTAGCAATCAATCAAATAATCTGATTATCAATCTTTTAAACCTATTTTTCAAATGCAGTATTTGATTATAAAAGTCGTCATCCGATACTTGAAAACGAATATTACACTTTAGCTGTGAATAAAGAAAGCCGCATTTTTCAGCGGCTTTCATTTATATAAACTATAATTTATTTCTTGATAACCTTGTTTCCAATGATTTTTCCGTCAGATTCGATACTTATAATGTAAACACCTTTGGGAAGTGATGCTGCATTCCAGCTAAATGATTTGGAATTCTGAACATTGGAATAAACCCTTTTTCCCGTCATATCTGTTACGCTAAATGTGTAGCTCCCGTTTAAATCTTCAGGCAAAACAATGTTTAATTGATGCGTAAATGGATTCGGATACACCAAGAAATTTTCTCGTATCACCTCCTGAATATGCATTGTATTATTGATTTTAAACGCAGGAGAAAGAACCTGCTCTTGTGTATTTCCGGCACTGTCGGTACAAAGAATTTTTAAGTCATACCAAACATCATTGTTACTATTTCCTATATTAGAAAGCGAACCTTCATAATAGTTTCCAAAAGCGGGCATCTGGAAGTGTTCCGGGTATTCGGTCAATTCAATGGCAGACCATTCATTTTCATTGTGTACCGAATAATGCATTTCCACTGTATTGCCATCAACATAATCAAAATAACCACTTCCCCATTCATCTGTTTGTACGAACTCAAAATCTCCGGCAGCTACTCTGACGGTAGCTCCTTCAGTAGAGTCAAAAATACTGGTAACCTTGTCATCCGCATTTCTGAATTGCAAATGTTGTAAAGTCGGTGGTGCATCGCCAGAATCCACATTGTAAGATATTGTTGTGGTATTACTTCCTTCAATTCCTTCCAAATCTGTATTGGTGTTGATAATTTTTATTTCGATTTCTCCGTTTGTAGGTAAAGACGTCTGTATAAAACTCATGAAATCTCCGGAAAACAGATTGCTTCCATTGTGATTGACTTCAAATTGAGAGGCGAAAAAATCACTTTCCCTATTTTCTCCATACCTACCTAAATTCTTGTATTTTAGCACATTGTATTCATTTGGAGATATATTAAATGAAGTCGCAGTAATTGGCACATTGTTACCGGGTTTAAGATATGAAGTTGTGGTATTGTCAAAACTAAACATAGAATGAAAGGGAAGAACCAGAATTTGATTGTTTTCATTCATAAAATATTCATAACTCAAAGTAGGAAGCATAAAGTTCCCAAAAGTGAAATCTCCCGAGCCGTATATAACTCCGCCGTTGACATCTGAGACTATTGGATTTCCTCTGATAAAGAAAGCTTCTTCACCCCAACTGGGATCGATTACTTCAAAATGATCCACAATGGCAGGAGTAATTATGAAATCAACCGGATTACCATCTATAGGGGTATTGATGTAACCTTTAAAAGCTTCATCAGGACTAATAGGTAAAGTATTATATACTGTCCAGCCTCCTGCCATTGTTTGTTCTATGGTAGAAGTTGTCATAAAACCGCCTGCTACATTTCCTCCCGACAATAGAGAAGGTTGAAATTTCTCTGTATGATACACCCAGTTCTGTTGATTATTACTAAGAGAAATATCATCTGAAATACCATTGAGGGTTTCAAATTTAGTGAAATAATTTCCTTGCTCATATCCTGAGCCAATGAAAGTATGCATTAGATAATATCGCTCACTGACATCATTGATGTTAAAGTTCCACACTGGATCTCCTTCGAAAGGAACACCCCAAATATATGAAGCACTTGACAAACCGCTATTTCCAGCTTTAAAGTAAATGAATCTGTCAAACAAAACTTCAGATGGGAAATCAGCACCGGGTTGCTCAATTCCGGGTTGCAGGACTTCTCCATCTTCATCTAAAGCATTGACTGACACATAATTTGATGCTTCGGATGGATTTATATTTATTGTCGAATTCCCTGACACAACTTGTTGCTCTTTGATTATAATATGAGTTCTTCCTATCGTTAAATTGTAAAATTCAGCCAATAAATCATAAGTTCCTTCAGGCACATTGAGAGTCATAGGATTGGTTCCCTCCCAAAAAACAAAATCCATATACCCACTTTCATCATAAATCATAACAATCCATGGAGCCTCAAACTCTGCTGGGTCAAAATCCAAATCTATACTTAGTGTCACTTCATTGACTCCATCTGTTCCCATTACAGGAATTGCCTGTTGCGCTTGATTTACTTTAACTTTTTTGTTACTATCACTATAGACAGTGGTGTAGTCTTGAGCGTTGATTGCAGGTTGGGTTATCCAAGGTGAATTTGCGGAAACATTGGAATACTCCGTAACGATTTGTTGCGCATTCAATCCACAAAGTGAAATTAATAAAATGAGAGAAAATAAATTTCTCAGAAAATAAGTCTTCTTCATAATTTAATGTTTTTTAATGTGTTATGTTAATAAATACAATTGACAAAGATAAACTTTTAATTCAATTAAAAAAATTCTGTGTTTTCACAAACTAAATTTAAAATTTCATTTAGAATAAAATCATTTTATCGCTTAATTCACCATCGCATCATAAAATTTCTGCCGAATATTTTCCCTTACTTTTTGAGTTTGTAACTTTCTATTGTCCACATTCGGGTTCACCCGATTGGTTAGAATCACGTAAACAAATTCCTTGTCCGGATCATTCCAAACCATCGTACCGGTATAGCCCGTATGTCCGTAGCTACTTTTTGTGGGGCCGTTTTTTTCCACTTTCGCGATTTTATCAAAACCAGCAGCGCGCCGATTTCCTGAATATTGTTCTCGGGTAAATTCGGCGATGGTTTCAGGCTGAAAAAACCGCACGCCGCCATAAGTACCTCCATTCAGATACATTTGCATTAATTTGGCAAGGTCTTGTGCATTGGAAAACAAACCCGCATGACCTGCCACGCCACCCATCATTGCTGCGCCTTCATCCTGCACAAAACCCTGCAAAAGCTGATTCCTGTAGATTTTATCAAAAGCAGAGGGAATAATTTGTTCCAAAGGAAATTTATTTCGCGGTAAATAAGTGGTTGTCCACATATTCATCGGCTTGTAAATCTTATCCGTAGTCAAAGAATCCAAGGTGGTTTTGTATTCATTTTCCAAATATTCCTGAAACAGATAATATCCTAAATCACTGTATTCATAGTTTTTACGCCCCAAAGGAGCATACATGATATCGGTTTTAATCGTGTCCTTGATGGAACCGATGATAAAGATATTGTCCGTCACTTTGATTGGATGTTCTTCATCTTGTTTTCGAGAATAATAATCGAGATAAAGTCTTGCGTTCTGTACATTCACTGATTCCTTGTAAAATCCTATCCAGGGTGGCAATCCCGATTGATGCGCCAGAATTTCCCGGAGTTTCAGATTGCCTTTATCTGTTGAAGCTGTTTCCGGCAATAGATTTGATAGGTTTTGGTCAAGGTTCAGTTTCTTTTTATCCACTTCCTGCATGAGCAAGGGCAAAGTAGCCGTAACCTTTGTAACAGAAGCCAGGTCATACAAATCCGTTTTGGTGACATTGCTTTTTTTATCCGAAGATTTGAAACCAAAAGCGCGGTCGTAGATTATTTTTCCTTTTCGTGCTGCAACAATCTGCATGCCGGGTGTAGCATTTGAATTAATGGCATCCCAAGCCAGCACCTCAATTTGTTTCAGAATCTCAGCATCCAAACCGACTTCTTCCGGCTGTGCAAAACCCAATCGTTCTAATGATTCTGTTTGAATTCCCCAACCGAATTTCAATTCTGCATTTACATCCACCGGCAAACGACCTTTGATTGCTGAAGCTCCAAAAATGGCTCCGGCGGCTATGTCATGGGTGGAATTCAGGTTTTGATACATTACCAAAACGGATTTTGTTTGGGATATATCCAAATCCATCAGCCCATAAGGACTTCCAAAAAGCGCCAATACAGTTGGAAATTTTGCGGAAGCCATTTTGAGGATTTGTTGGGAATTTTTGGCGATTTTAAAACTTTTATAAGCCGTCTCATTGGATTTATGATAACCGATGATGACCAAATCATAATTTTCAAGTTTGGAAATTTCAGTTGGAGATTGAATTTTAATTTCATCCACCGGAACATGGAAATTCATGAATTCCGGGAAATTTTTGTAATCCGCTTCTTCCAACGGAATATAAGCAATTTTCAGGTTTTCCAGATTTCTGAGAGGAAGCAGATTGTCTTCATTTTTCACCAAAGTGACCGCTTGTTCATACAGCTGATAGCTTGTTTCCGCATATTTGACTTTGTTCAGTTCTTTCATCAGATTTTTGGAATCCACTGGTTTGGGATTGTTCAGTCCAACCATGTATTTGGCCATGAGAATCTTTTTGACACTTTCTTCCAATCGTTCCTGTGAAATTTCTCCGGCATTGATTTTTTCAATGATTTTCTGTTTGGCCTTCTGCACATTCTGTGAAAAAAGGAGAATATCATTTCCCGCTTCAAAAGCCATCAAATCCACTACTCCCGGCGGATAAGCCTTGGCCACTCCATCCATATTCAACGCATCCGTAACAATCAGGCCTTTGAAATGCATTTCGTCTTTCAGTAAATCGGTAATTATTTTTTTGGAAAGAGACGACGGCAGCCCACTATCGTCAAGCGCAGGAACATTCAGATGCGCCACCATCACAGCCGAAACACCGGCATCTATCAATTCACGAAAAGTCGCCAATTCAACGGATTTTAATCGTTCTAAATCATGCGGAACTGTCGGCAACGTTTTATGGGAATCCTGACTGGTATCCCCGTGTCCGGGAAAATGTTTGGCAGAAGAAAGCACATTCATCTCTTTCATTCCCTGCATATAAGCAATGCCTTTGGCTGCCACATTATTCACATCTGAACCGAATGCCCTGTTTCCAATAATCGGATTTCGGGGATTGGTATTCACATCTGCCACGGGTGCAAAATTGAAATTAACGCCCATCCGGGCTGCCTGTTCCCCGATATTTCTTCCCATTTCTTTCACCAATTCATTGTTTTGAACCGCACCGACAGTCATGGCCCAAGGGAATCTTTTCACATCTTTTAAACGCATGGCCAATCCCCATTCTGCATCCATGCCGATTAGCAAAGGAATTTTGGCTGATTTGTTGTAACGATTGGTCAATTCCGCCTGATGAACTGCGTCATCCTGCATAAAAATCAAACCACCGATGGCTTCATTTTTAACCAAGTTTTCAATTTCATTTTCATGTGCAGCATCACGATTGGAATAAGCAGCAACCACAAAAAGCTGCCCTACTTTTTCCTCTAAAGACATCGCATTAAACTGTGTATCCACCCATTTTTTTTGATGCACTGAATCAACAAAAAGTGGAGAATCAACCTGCGCAAGCACCCCATTAAATATCAATAATATCAGCAGTCGGCTCAACTGCTTAAACACAATTTTGTTCATGATTCAAAAAAAGTGATTTTTTTTCAGAAAAGAAAGGGAAAATGTATTCATTCTATGATGAAGCTACATTTTCATTTTACTGTTCAACCAGAATAAGGTAAAAGTAAATATTTACCATTCTTCTTTGTAAGCTACAGCTTCAGCATTTTTCATTTGCAAAAGCCCCGAATGTCCGTCTTCTCCCATTTCCCAAACATATTCCCCGTCAGAAAAAACTGGGTTATCTGAGCCGCGGTAACCTGTTCCTATTAACTCACGCTCTTCGCCGTTTACAATCAATTTCATGGCAACTTCGCCGTCTTTGGCAAAATAGGAAATCTGAATCGCATTTCCATCCCTGTTGGTCAATGTGCTCAGTGCTGTTGCACGGGCTACATCGGATTGACTTTCAATATTTTCACTTGAGGTGTTATTGTTACAGGAAGTTATCCAACCGATAAAAAGCATGAAGATTAGGATGCGGAATAAATTTTTCATGTTATATTAATTTCCACAAATATATCAAATGAAAAAAATGAAGTTTATGAGTAAAATCAAGAATCCAAAATTATAAAGGTAAATCTTTCACACCTTCTGTGGCCGACTTTTGAATGATTGTGAGGTTTTTCATTTGCGGGACAGCCATTACTTCATTTGGATCAATGAGATAAATGGGCTTTCCGGATTCCTGATAATGAATAAGAGATGCCGCCGGATATACTTGCAGTGATGTTCCAATGATTAATAATACATCACAGGCTTCAACCGCTTTTTTAGCTTCTTCAAGCTTGGGAACCAATTCACCGAACCAAACGATGTGCGGTCTTAGTTGCGTACCGTCTTCGGCCAGATCCCCCAATTGAATATCGCCTTCACAATTATAAATCAGGGATTCATTCGCTTCCGATCTCATTTTCAGCAATTCTCCATGCAGATGAATGATGTTGGAGGAACCGGCTCTTTCATGCAAATCATCCACATTCTGAGTGATGATGACCACATCATAATTTTTTTCCAAATTTTTCAAATAATAATGTGCCGCATTGGGTTCTGTCTCCTTCAACTGCTTTCTTCGTTGGTTATAAAATTGCAGCACCAATCCCGGATTTTTCATCCAACCTTCGGGAGAAGCCACTTCCATAATATCGTGATTTTCCCACAAACCATTGGCATCCCGAAAAGTTGAGATGCCACTTTCCGCACTGATACCCGCACCGGTTAAAACCGCAATTTTTTTCATGGTTTACATTTTAAAAATAAAGTTCAATAAAAAAGCGGTGTCGTTAAACACCGCCGGTCTATATATGATCGGAATCAACTCAGGACTCCTGTTCAGTTGACTTGTTTTTCACTGAAATTTTCACTCCATCTTTATTTTCATTGAGTTCCAGCAACAATTTATCACCTTCGGTAATTTCCGAGTTGATAATTTCTTCTGCCATCGGGTCTTCAATGTATTTCTGAAGTGCTCGCTTCAATGGCCTGGCTCCAAAATCCTTGTCAAATCCTTTTTCAGCAATGAATTCTTTGGCATCATTGGTCAATTCCAATTCATAACCCAGATCTTTCAATCGGGCAAAAAGTTTTTCAAGTTCAATATCAATGATTTTAAAGATGTTCTCTTTGGTCAAAGTATTGAATATGATGATATCATCAATTCTGTTCAGGAACTCGGGTGCGAAAGTTTTCTTCAAAGCACTTTCGATTGTACTTTTTGCACGCTGATCTGAGCTATCTTTCTTAGCCATCGTTCCAAATCCAACGCCATCACCAAAGTCTTTCAATTCACGTGTTCCAATATTTGAAGTCAATATGATAATCGTATTTCTAAAATCTACTTTTCTACCAAGGCTGTCCGTGATATGGCCGTCATCCAGAATCTGAAGCAGGATATTGTAAACATCGGGATGTGCTTTTTCAATTTCATCCAGCAACACCACAGAATAAGGTTTTCTTCTCACCGCTTCAGTCAACTGACCGCCTTCTTCATAACCGACATATCCCGGAGGCGCTCCAATCAGTCTGGAAACAGCAAACTTCTCCATATATTCACTCATATCAATCCGAATCAATGCATCTGGAGAATCGAATAATTCAGTGGCCAATACTTTGGCCAATTGCGTTTTTCCGACACCGGTTGTTCCTAAGAAAATGAAAGAACCGATTGGTCTTCCCGGATCTTTCAGACCGGCACGATTTCGCTGTATGGCTTTTACTACTTTATTAACCGCCTCATCCTGACCGATGACTTTCCCTCGCATTAAATCTCCCATTTGTGCGAGTTTTTTCAACTCTTTTTCTGCTACTCTGTGAACAGGAATGCCCGTCATCATGGATACGACTTCGGCTACGTTTTCTTCGGTTACCGTTTCCCTATTTTCTTCGGAAAGCTTCATCCAATCAGTTTGCGCCTTATTGAGTTGAGATTCAATTTGTTTTTCTGTGTCACGTAGTCTGGCAGCTTCTTCATATTTCTGACTTCTGACCACTTTGGTTTTTTCTTCTCTGACCTCCTCCAATTTCTTTTCCAAATCCAAAATTTCTTGGGGAACCCGAATGTTTTTGATATGCACCCTGGAACCGGCTTCATCCATTGCATCAATTGCTTTGTCCGGCAAATAGCGGTCGGTAATATAACGATTGGTCAGATTTACACAAGCATTGATGGCTTCATCCGTATAATTCACATTGTGATGTGCTTCGTATTTATCTTTAATCTGATTCAAAATCTGTATGGTTTCTTCAGGTGAAGTCGGATCTACCATTACGGTTTGGAAACGACGCACCAAAGCACCATCTTTCTCAATATACTGTCTGTATTCATCTAATGTGGTCGCACCGATACATTGCAATTCTCCTCTTGCCAAAGCAGGTTTGAACATATTGGAAGCGTCTAAGGAACCGGTTGCACCACCTGCGCCAACGATGGTATGTAACTCATCGATGAAAAGAATGATGTCATCATTTTTTTCCAATTCATTCATGATGGCTTTCATTCTTTCTTCAAACTGACCGCGGTATTTGGTTCCGGCCACAAGGCTCGCCAAATCTAAGGTGACTACTCTTTTATTATAAAGCACTCTTGACACTTTTCGCTGAATAATTCTCAAGGCCAAACCTTCGGCAATTGCTGATTTCCCGACACCCGGCTCCCCGATGAGCAAGGGGTTATTTTTCTTGCGACGGCTTAGGATTTGGGAAACTCTTTCAATTTCCTTTTCCCGACCAACCACAGGATCCATTTTCCCTTCAATCGCGATTTGTGTCAAATCCCTTCCGAAATTATCTAACACCGGCGTTTTGGATTTTGAAGTTCCTTTCGGGGTTTGTCTTTCATACTCTCCTCCTCTCGGACGACCTCCGGTTTCATCATCCTCATAATTGGATTCTGCTTTGGGCAGTTCATCCGCATTGTCTTTGAACTGGAAATTAAATTCGCTTTTTACGTTGTCGTATGATATCCCTAATTTGTTCATTAACTTGGTTATAGGATCATTGTCGTTGCGCAAAATACACAACAACAAGTGAACGGTATTGACTGTTGAATTTTTGAAAAGTTTGGCTTCCAGAAAAGTTGTTTTCAAAGCTCTTTCTGCCTGTTTGGTCAATTGCAGATTGTTTTTAGGAACAGCATAGGTTTCCTTGGGCGGATTGAGCTGCTCTATTTTCTCTCTGATTTCTTTCATGCTGATGTGCAGGCTGTCCAAAATGGATACGGCTTTGCTGTCTCCGTCTCTCAAAATTCCGAGAAGCAAATGTTCAGTTCCGATTTGGTCATGTCCCAATCGCAAGGCTTCCTCCTTACTGAAAGCGATTACATCTTTAACTTTTTGTGAAAAATTATCGTTCATATAGTTCTCTTACAAACAAAGATAGTTACTACAAATGGTTTTAAGCATAAATGGTGCCATAGTTATTAACGGTCTGTTGTTAATTACTCTCTGCCAAAAATAGACAAATCAGGCATTCAATCGGACAAAATTTCAGTAAAAATATGAATGTTGAAGATTTATTTTTTTAATCAAATTAAAATGAAGCGGTTAGTTATTGATTTTTTTTATTTAATGCGAATCGCTTACTTTTGTTTGAGTTTAGGCTTGTATAATCAATTTTAACCCCATAAAACTGAAGCAGAAGTGAGATTGAGATTACCGGAGTATGAGTATTGGCCATACTGGGTTTTTTACGCCCCTTTTGTTCCATATTGGATTTGGAAATCCTTGCAAATAGGGTCTTTCAGCTATTTTTGCAGAGTCAATCCGGGTATTGAATTTGGAGGATTTCTTGATTATTCCAAAAGCAAAATCATCGAGCAAATTCCCGAAAAATTTAAACCCAAAACGCAATTCATCACTTCCAAAAATGAAATTGACTCAATGCCCGAATTTCCTTTCGTTGTCAAACCCGATGTAAGTGAAAGAGGAAAAAACGTAGAAGTCATTTGCTCTGCTGCTGATTGGGAGAATTATCCCATCGAAAAAAATCTCATCCTCCAAGAATTTGTGGACTATCCGTTGGAATTCGGGATTTTTTATGTAAAAATGCCACATATTGACGAAGGTAGAATCCTCTCTATCACCGGTAAAGAGTTTCTGAAATACAAAGCCACCGGTAAATCTACGCTGAAGGAATTCGTTTTGTCTAATCCCCGCACGACCGGCAGAATTGAATATTTACACCAGAAATTCATAGAAGAATGGGAAATAATTCATTCCAAAGGAACTGAAATCCTACTCGAACCCATCGGAAATCACAACAGAGGAACGAGATTCTACAACGCTTCTGAATTGATTACCCGACAATTAACCAAAAACATACATGAAATCGCAGAGGGAATTGACGGCTTCTATTATGGTAGATTTGACATTAAAGCGAAATCTGTAGAAGCGCTGAAATCCGGACAATTTCTTGTATTGGAAATTAACGGAGCCAATTCCGAACCCACTCATATTTATGATTCCGGTTTTTCATTGTTGCAGGCTTATCAGGAGGCTATGCGCCATTTGGATTTGCAATTTGAAATTTCGAGATACAATAAAAAAACATATTCATCTTATCATTTTTACAAAGCGGTTTTGCACAGAATTTTTTAATTCATCCGACTGTTTTAAGGTAAATTTGTCATATAAAATTCTCTGGAACGATTTATGACACCTGCAAGACTTCAAGTTGAATGATGAAATATCCTTTTCCAAAAAGCAGCCTTTATATTCCGATGATTCTCCTGATACTTATATGGAGTACTTTTCTGTTGCAGAATTTCGGATTAGGCAGCTATAATTGTTATGGCATTGTTCCAAGAAATTTCATCGGATTGAGAGGAATTATTCTGGGGCCACTTTTTCATGGCGGCTGGAAACACATCATCAATAATTCGATTCCTTTGGCAGTACTGAGTTTTTTTGCCGTATTGTTTTATGAACGCATTGCGTATTATGTGATTATTTTTGGCTGGTTGCTGACCGGGCTGATGGTTTGGCTGATCGGGAATCTTTTTCCGGAAGAAACCATCGGTTGCCATATCGGTGCGAGCGGCATTGTCTATTTGCTGGCTTCTTATGTTTTTTTTAGTGGAATTTTGAAGAAATCCAGAAATCTGATTGCCATCTCCTTGATTGTAGTTTTTCTGTACGGCGGTATGATTTGGGGAGTTTTCCCGGAAGAATACCTGCCCAAACTACAAGGACAGAACAGCAATCCAATTTCATGGGAAAGCCATTTAGCGGGTGGAGTTATCGGACTAATTTTCGCTTTTATCACCCGAAAATACGGACCTGAAACCAAGAAATATTCCTGGGAAGAAAAATCAGAACCTGACGCAAGTGAACAATGGCTTTGGGAAAAATACAAAGCTTCGCTTCCAGAAGATGAGAGGGTGGAATTGGAAAAAAAATACGGTGAATGGAAAGAAAAGGAAATTGAGATTCCCGAAAATAAACCTCAAAAAGATGATGATGATTACTGGTTCTCTACCGATACCAGAAATTCATAAAGTTCTTTCATTTGCACTGGCGGCTCTCCTTCATCAAAGGGCAAAGCAACGATATTGCCTTCTGAAGTTTCTAACGTAATTGTCACAGCACGTGCGCCATCATACAATCTTTTATCGGTCGGTGCCGGCCAGTTCTCGAACTGATTCAAATCCATTTTTGAAAGTATCTGAAGGACTTCACGCCAAACCTTTGTGTCTGTTTTGGTGGAAGAGTTTACTTTGCCCTCCCTGCTGCCGTCACGTTCTCGGGTCTTCATCAGAATCTGATCGCCGTTTATCTCCAACAACGAAGCATTTCCAAGGGTGGACATCTCCATCCTAACTAATTTCAAATTATTGTCATTCAAAATTTTAGTATTTTCACACGAAGTGAATGTTAAGAATACGATAAAAATTGAAAAAATAATAAAACGCATTAATTATTAATTTTTATATATTAGCAAAGTTAAAATAATCATTCAATTAAAAAACATCACATGAAAAAAGTTTTATTGGCTTTGGCTTTTGCAGCACCGATTGCCTTGTTTTCCCAATGGAAAACTACCACTTTGGGGACTTCAGAAATCAAAGAAGGAAAAGAGTTAATTGAAACTGCGGGAGTTTACAGTTTCAATCAGCAAATGTTTGAACAACAATTGGTTAATGCACCGGATAGGTTTTCAGGAATGCAAGGCAAAATTATTTCTTTGCCTAATGCCAATGGAGATATGGAGCAATTTGAAGTGTGGGAAGCTTCCAATTTCACGCCGGAACTTCAGAGCAAATTTCCAAATATCCGATCCTATATCGGAAAAGGAATCAATGATCCACAAGCTTATTTGAGATTCAGCCTTTCCCAATTTGGAATTTCTTCCATGACATTGAGAGCAGGCGGTTCTGAATTTATCGAAGCTTATACAACTGATTATTCCAAATTCATCGTATTCAACTCCAAATCGCACAGAAATGCAGGTGAAATGCCTTTTGAGTGTTCTACACCGGAAACCACCGCTTTGTCCAATGATTTAAATGATTTGATGAACACTAACAAATCAAGTATAGGAGTATTCAAAACTTTCAGACTTGCACAATCCTGTACCGGAGAGTACGGACAATATTTCGGAGGTACTGTTGAAGGGGCAATGGCAGCGATCAACAATACGCTGACCCGTGTTAATGGTGTTTTTGAGAAAGATTTTTCATTGAATCTGATTTTGATTGATAACAATGAAGACGTGATTTATCTGGATCCGAATACCGATCCTTATTCACCGCCATCCGGTATGAATAACTGGAACAGTCAATTACAAAGCACTTTGAACTCTGTGATTGGGGCAGCGAATTATGACATCGGACACTTGTTCGGTCGATCAGGCGGCGGCGGAAATGCCGGTTGTATTGGTTGTGTGTGTAATAATGCAAACAAAGGAAGTGCTTATACTTCTCCTGCATCCGGAGGTCCTGAAGGAGACAATTTTGACATCGATTATGTAGCCCATGAAATGGGACACCAATTGGGAGCAAACCATACTTTCTCTCATAATATTGAAGGAACCGGAGTCAATGTTGAACCCGGAAGTGGCTCAACCATCATGGGCTATGCCGGTATCACCAGTTATAATGTACAGCCACATTCTGATGATTATTTCACCTATGTGAGTATTCAGCAGGTACAAAACAACCTGAACAACAAACAATGTGCAATCAATTATGAATTAGACAATCAAACTCCTGTAGTTGATGCAGGTGAAGATTATGACATTCCGATGGGTACAGCGTTTAAATTAACCGGAACGGCAACTGACGCTGACGAAGATCCAATGTTGTATAACTGGGAGCAAAGAGATTCCGGAAACAGTTCTACCACAGGCGCCAACAGCCGTGTTTCATTTACGAAAACTGCAGGTCCTAACTTCAGATCATTACCACATTTAGATGTTCCAACCCGTTATTTCCCAGCATTCTCGAATGTTCTGGCTGTTGACGTTACAGAAACAGAAACCTTCTGGAGAGCAAAATGGGAAGCAGTTACTCAGGTTCAAAGAATCTTCAACTTCTCATTTACTGCAAGAGACAACAATCCTGAAGGCGGACAGACCGCATCTGATTTCATGAAAGTAACCGTGAGAAATGCCGGTCCTTTTAAAGTATCTAATCCAGTTGCCAATCAGGATGTGAATTTGGGCGAAGGAACTATGCTGGTTGAGTGGGATGTAGCCGGTACAAATCAGGCACCAATCAATACACAAAATGTGAGAATTTTGTTCTCAAAAGACAACGGAATTAACTGGACTGTAGTTGCAGAAAATACTGCTAATGACGGAAGTGAAGTTATCACAATTCCTCAAGGGACAACCAATACTGATTCTGGAAGAATCATGATTGAAGCCATAGACAATATTTACTATTGCGTTTCAAGGAAATTTAATTTCACAGGCCAAATGGGGGTAATCGATATCGATTTGTTCAAAGTAGGCATTTATCCGAATCCGAACAACGGACAATTCTATGTGAGAGCAGCCAACATCAATCAAGGTAATGTGAAAACCACTATATTCGATACTTCCGGTAAAATGGTTTACAGCCAAAACTTGAACCATGCAGGAGGTAATTTTGAAAATTCCTACAACCTGAACCTTCCAACAGGTGTTTATATCATTGTATTGGAAACAGCCAAAGGACAAACAACAGATAAACTAATTATCCGATAAATCTGAATTTTTCAGACAAATTAAAGCCGGGGTCTTCACTCCGGCTTTTTTTTTATGGGAAATGCTTAGGAATGCAATCGGTCATCTTACATATCAGAAAGCTTACATATATTTGTGAATTCTAAAAAAAATACAGCCAGAACAATGGAAAATAAACAAATCAAAGAACAGGATTCAGAACAACTCAATGAGAAGAAAGACGGCAAATTCAAATCCTATTTAAAGAAATTGGGCATCGCCGGTTTCGCTTTCTTTTTTATCAAAGGTTTGGTATGGATCGCCGTTTTTGCTTTTGGGTTTAAAGGCTGTGAATGGCTGACACAGAATTGATTTTATTCAAGGCAACAAAAAAAAAGAGCCTGAAAATCAGACTCTTTTATATTTACAAACCTTGGGATTTAATCCTTCAAAACTGCTCTTGAAATCACAATTTTCTGAACTTCAGAAGTTCCTTCATAAATCTGGGTGATTTTTGCATCTCGCATTAATCTTTCCACGTGATATTCTTTCACATAACCATAACCGCCGTGAATCTGAACTGCTTCGACCGTAGCATCCATTGCTACCTGTGAAGCGAAAAGTTTGGCCATAGCACCTTCTTTGTCAAAGTTTTTATGTTGATCTTTCAACCATGCCGCATGTAATACCAGAAATCTCGCTGCATCAATGTTGGTCGCCATATCCGCTAATTTGAAAGCAATGGCCTGATGATGTGAAATCGGTTTTCCGAAAGCTTTTCTTTCTTTGGAATATTTGGTTGCAAGTTCCAAAGCACCACTGGCGATTCCCAAAGCCTGCGCCGCAATTCCGATTCTACCACCGGATAAAGTCTGCATCGCAAAACTAAACCCGAAACCATCCTCCCCAACTCTGTTTTCCTTGGGAACTTTCACATCTTGAAACATCAGAGAATGCGTATCTGAACCCCGAATACCCAATTTATTTTCTTTAGGACCGACTACAAATCCTTCCATCCCTTTTTCAACAATCAGACAGTTGATGCCATGATGTCCTTTGTCGGCATCGGTTTGCGCCATTACCAAATAAACCGAAGCGGTATTCCCGTTGGTAATCCAGTTTTTGGTGCCGTTCAATAAATAATAATCGCCTTTGTCTTCAGCGGTTGTACGTTGTGAAGTCGCATCTGATCCGGCTTCAGGTTCTGACAGACAGAAAGCTCCGATGATTTCTCCGGTAGCCAGTCGAGTCAGGTATTTTTGTTTTTGTTCTTCCGTTCCAAATTTTTCCAACCCCCAGCAAACCAAGGAATTATTCACGGACATCACCACCGAAGCGGAGGCGTCCACTTTTGAAATTTCTTCCATGGCCAGCGCATAGGAAATCGTATCCATTCCGGCACCGCCGTATTTAGGGTCAACCATAATACCAAGGAATCCGAGTTCGCCCATTTTTTTGATTTGTTCTGCGGGAAAGGTCTGATGCTCATCCCGTTCGATTACCCCTGGCAGCAACTCATTTTGTGCAAAATCCCTTGCCGCTTGTCTGATCATCAGTTGTTCTTCTGTCAATTGAAAATCCATATCAGTCTTTTTTTATTTTGTTTCAAATATATCGTTTTTATTAAAAATTTAAAGTGATTGTTCCGGTTTAAATTCAATGTCTTTCAACGTGTTTTGAATAAATTCCGAATTGGCTTCATAGAATTTGATGATTTCTCCAAGATAAGGCATGATTTTGCTGTCTGCCGTTAATTCGGAGTAAATTTCTTCGGGAATAAAAGGTGTCAAATAAATCAACATTGCACTCAAAACCAGCGAATTGATTATCAAGCCGAATACAGTCCCTCCAATTCGGTTAAACAATCCCAAACCAACGGCTTTCGTAGCTCCAGTTACGAATCTGCCTAATAATTTCAAAGCAAAATAAACCAATCCGATGGTCAAAACAATTGCCGCAACGGAAACAAATTCTTCGGGAATAAAATCAATTTTCCTGACCACCCCAAGCATGAAATCGGAAAATTGGAAACCTATCCAGATGGATAGTCCTATAGCCAAAAGACTCATCACTGAATTGATTAAACCGGTACGGAATCCGCGAATTGCGCCGTAACCCAAAGTGATGAGAAAAAACCAATCCAAATAATTCATCAGGGCGTAACCATATGTTTTTGAGTAATTTTAGTCAATGCTTCCACCAATACATCAATTTCTTCCTTGGTATTGTATTCACTGTATGAAATCCTCAAAGGAGTAGTGTTTTCAAGTTGTTCAGCTGTCAGAATCGATTCTAATACCGATGATACCTGAACCGCACCTGAACTGCACGCACTGCCTTGTGAAACCGCAATCCCACGAAGTTCCATCTCAAAGCCAATCAGGTTATCCTGAAAGGGCAGACGAACATTTAAAACCGTAAAAAGGCTATTTTCAATATCTGCCGAAGCCCCGTTGAATTCTATTCCGGGAATATTTTCACGAAGTTTTTCAATGGTATATTTCTTCAATTCTTTGATGTATTTGCTGTGATTATCAAGATTATTTACAGCAATTTCCAATGCTTTGGCCATTCCCACAACACCGTAAACATTTTCGGTTCCGGAACGCAAACCTCGCTCCTGCCCGCCTCCTGTGATTTGCGGATAAAAAGAAGATGACTTTCGGATATATGCAAAACCAACTCCTTTTGGCCCGTGAAATTTATGCGCACTACAGGTTGCAAAATCCATTTTCAATGTGCCGAAATCCAAAGGAAAATGCCCTAAAGTCTGTACTGTATCAGTATGTAACAATGCGCCGTACTGATCGCAAAGCAATCTGACTTTGTTTAAATCCAACAAATTCCCGATTTCATTGTTGCCATGCATCAAAGTTACCAAAGTCTTTTTATCGGAGGCTTTCAGCAGATTTTCCAAATCTTCGTAATCAACATTTCCTACTGTGTCCACTTTCACTTTCAGTAATTCTACATTTTGCAACTCCTCCATTTCATGGGTTGTCTGTTTCACACATTTATGTTCAAGATTGGAGGTAATGATTCTTTCTACACCGAGATATTCCACACAGGAACGGATTATCAGGTTGTTGGCTTCCGTTCCGCAGGAAGTAAAAATAATTTCACCGGGATGAACATTGAGTAAATTAGCAATTTTCTTTCTGGAAAGCTCAATTTGCGCTTTGGCTTCACGTCCAAAAGCATGGGTGGAAGAAGGATTGCCGTAAACATTCTGCATACAGTCAATCATTTCTTTGATCACTTCTTCATGGATGGAGGTAGTAGCCGCATTGTCGAAGTAAAGTCTTTTCATTGTGTGTTTCTTAGATTCTTTGTATGTTTTGTGTGCTATTTTAGTTTGAATTCTACGAGCGGTTCTTCGGTTTTCTGTACCACCACAACCATCAACGGGCTTGTAATTGCGGTTGTTCCGATGCTCTCCGGAGATTCTGCCGAATAATAAATGGCCGTCGTATTGCCTGCCTGCTGTACACTTTCAATTTGATAATTGGTTCCACCGCTTCTCTGAGATTGAAAATGTTTTGCGATGACCATTTCCCGCTGAAAATCAATTTTAGGTGTTTCAGTCGAACCCGTAATATCCGACATACTGGTTTGCCACCAATTCGTAAAAGATTCAGAATCATCGAAAATCTCAATTTTCTCAATGCCTTCACCACCATATTCCGACAAATAAAGAATTTCAAAATGTTGTCGGTTCGCCGCTTTAGTATCAACGTTTTGGGTCTGACTACATGAAGTTGTAATCAACAGAAGTATTAATAAATTTAAGATTTTCACTTAAAACCGGGATTTCTTGCAAAAATAGGAAATTAATTTTTGACTAATCCATCCGTTTCCAGAAATTTGAAACGCATCAGGTCGGAAGTCATAAAACGCCATTCAGGTGTCAACAGTTCACCTTCTTTTAAATGATACCAAGGACTGATGTCTTCCAAATCAGGATTGGCCAAAATCTGGATTTCCTGTGCCGGCTGAAATCCTTGTGCTAAAAGGAATAGCTTTTCTCCTTTACGATTTACTGCCATGTCCACGACGATGACGGCATGACCATTCAGATTGTTTTGTACAAAGACATCTCCGATTTTTAAATCATTCAGCCTGACTTTGTCGAGTTCAGAACAAAAATTCGGGGTAGTCATCCTTTCCATCACATAATCCATGAATTTATGAAATTCATCCACAGAATAATCCCCTTTGCAGAATTCCATAAAATTCACTTTTTCTTTCTCCGTATGAAAAGCGATTTTCTTGTATTCATGATTTTCATAAAGGTATTCGGAAATTAACCGCATCACGGAATTGGCCGTAATCTGTAAGTTTCTGGGAGAAATAGGCATATCCACCACGGAAACATAAACGTTCTCTCCTGGTTTGGCTTTTCCGTCGAAATAATGCGCGGGCGTCCCGACAGGTTTCAACGGCAATGTTCTGAGATAAGAAGCAAATGAATTCTGATTGACAGCTACTCTGGTATAGCCAAAAGGGGTATCGAATCTTTCGAGTATCGTTTTCCCGTAACTGTTGATAGTAGGTGTTTCTTCTACAATACTGATTGAACCGGCAGAAGCCAGACTGTCATTTTTCATGGTATTACAGCCCACCAGAAAAACAGAAACCAGAATGTATAAACCTTGTTTCATAAACATTTTATGAATGCTACATTCTGATTCACTACAAATTTTATTCCATTTCAGAAAAAAAGGACAATTAAGGCTTTTTTTTAACAATGAGCAGGAAGCTAAATTCAGGAATGTTTACCACTGAACACACAAACATCAGCAATTAAAAACCGACTTGGGGTGGCTTGCCTCAAAGTTGTTTATTAGCTTTCAAGGCTAATTTAGCTTTAAATTCGAGCGTTTTTACCTCATAATCATTGAGTTAAATCAATGCTTTTCTTTTAACTTGACTATTGACTAAAATTTGGAGGAAATTATAATTTTCCTTTTTTTTATAATTCAATCCACAAATCACTTATCTATATGAAAAATCTCATTGAAATTAAATACAACGGGATTTGCTTATCTAATTTACTGAACACTATCTTGCTATGTTCACGGATCGGGTTTCACGGATAACTGTGATTCTAACCTGTCCGGGATAAGTCATTTCATTTTGGATTTTGTCCGAAATCAAGAAAGAGAGTTCGGAAGCCCCTTCATCGCTGACTTTATCGCTTTCCACCATGACTCTCAATTCTCTTCCGGCTTGAATGGCATAAGCTTTTTCTACACCATCGAAACTAAGTGCGGTGGTTTCCAAATCTTTTAGCCGCTGAATGTAAGATTCCATGATTTGTCTTCGTGCGCCTGGTCTTGCACCGCTGATGGCATCCGCAATTTGAACGATGGGTGAAATCAGGGAAGTCATTTCAATCTCATCATGATGCGCTCCGATGGCATTGCAAACTTCAGCGTTTTCACCGAATTTTTCAGCCCATTGCATTCCCAAAAGCGCATGTGGCAATTCGGATTCTTCTTCCGGTACTTTTCCGATGTCATGCAGCAAACCGGCGCGTTTGGCTAACTTTGGATTCAAACCAAGTTCAGATGCAATGATTCCCGAAAGCTTCGCAACTTCTCTGGAGTGTTGCAAAAGATTTTGTCCGTAAGAAGAACGGTATTTCATCCGGCCAACGATTTTCACTAAATCCCTATGCAGACCGTGAATTCCCAAATCCAAAACCGTTTTTCGTCCGGCTTCTAAAATTTCATCTTCAATCTGTTTGGTTGTTTTTTTAACAATCTCCTCAATTCTCGCAGGGTGAATTCTGCCGTCCGTCACCAATTTATGCAAAGAAAGCCTCGCAATCTCTCTGCGAACAGGATCAAAACATGATAGCAATATGGCTTCAGGCGTATCATCAACAATGATTTCCACTCCTGTCGCAGCTTCGATGGCACGGATATTTCTTCCTTCACGACCGATGATGCGGCCTTTGATGTCATCAGATTCTATGTTGAAAACCGAAACAGCGTTTTCTACTGCGGGTTCCACGCCCAACCGCTGAATGGATTGCACCAAAATTTTTGTAGCCTGATTTTTTGCTTCCATTTCAGCTTCTTCCATGATTTCACGGATGTGTGCCTGTGCTTTGGTTCTCGCTTCTTCGCGCAGGGTTTCCAACAATTCTTCACGCGCTTCTTCGGCTGTATAATGGGAAACTTGTTCCAACACTTCCACCTGTTTTTTATGAAGTGCATCTACTTCTTTTTGTTTTAATTCCAGTTTGTCGTGTCTGGATTGAAAGTTTTTAAGTTCGTTTTTAAGTTGGTCTCGCTGCCTTTGGATTTCTGAAAATTCAGATTTGATTTTGTCTTCTCTTTCCTTGAGTCTCAGTTCAAAATCCTTTGCTTTGTTTTCTCTTTTGTTGATTGCTTCCTCGTGTGCGGATTTCATTTCCAAAAATTTTTCTCTGGCTTGAAAAATCTTCTCTTTTTTCACTGCTTCTCCTTCTCTTTCAGCGTCTCCGATGATTTCCCCTGCTTTTCTTTTCGCTTCATCGATTAAGATTTGGTTCTGTTCATCCACTGATTTTTTAGCGAGAAAGTAGCCGATTGCAGCTCCTATTAATAATCCGACAATTCCAATAATTATCCCTGTTGTTTCCATTTTTTTATTTCATTTATAAGCACAAAAAATCCTACATTAGTTAGATTGTTTTGCGTAAACTCCCGAAAAACAGGATTTAGGCTTATTTCGCCATTCAAGTATCCGCTGACAGTAAACTGTACAATTCGCATTGTTGCGGCCCGCTTTCTGGACGACTTTCACCCATAACAAAATTAGTGTTGAGTTTACCAAAAATGTTAGAACTAATGTAGGATTATATTTATACTGCATTTAAGCAGCTGAACGTCAATTTAATTATTCAATTCTCTTTCAATCAATTCAGTCAATTGAATCACTTTTTCATTGATTATTAAGTCATTTCCCGTACCGGTCTGCTTCAGTTGATTGTTTTTCGCTGCGATTTGCAAGGCGGCCATCGCAATGGCATCCTGTTTATCATTAACCGCATATCGCTTTTCAAATTCTTCAATCATCTTATTAATCTCTTTTCCGGCATTCCGCACTGATTCTTCTTCTTCCGCATTGATTGACAAAGGATAAAGTCTTCCGGCAATATTGATTTTCACTTTAATCGCACTCATACTTTGTCATTTTTTACTTGAGCGATACAAACATCCAGTTCTTTTATTAGTTTGTTAACCCTCACTTTCATCAGACGGCGGTGTTCATCACTACCCAAAAGCGCATTGGCTACCTTGAGTTTGTCATTGTCATCCTTCTGCTTCAATACCTCTGCCCTGACCGTCTTTAAATTTATTTTCAATACTTCTATCTCCTCCTCCAGTGTCTCTTTTTCTTTTTTAATAATCTTATAAGCATCCAACAATTCGCGGAGCTTTTGTTCAAGTTTTATGAAATTTGATTCACTCTGATTCATTTAATAAGAGAACGCATTAGTTCTATTTATTATTCCTTACAAAGGTAAGATTTTTTAATTTAGTTCAAAATTAATTGTATTTTTATTTTATTTTATCGGGAATCGCTTCTTGGCTATTTTGTTATTTTTGTCAAAATTTAAACGAAATGTACAAAGCTTTTTTTCTGCTTTTTCTTTTTTCATTTACTGTGCTATGGGCGCAAAAATCTTATCCCAAAGGAGATTATCACAATCCGATAGGCATTCCGAATTATCTTTCGGGAAATTTCGGAGAATTGAGAAACAACCATTTTCACAGTGGTATTGACATCAAAACCAATCAGAAAACGGGTTATCGTGTTTATGCAATAGACGACGGTTGGGTTTCACGTATTAATGTTTCTCCAAGAGGCTATGGCAATGCGGTTTACATCGATCATCCGAATGGATACACTTCCGTGTATGCGCATTTGGAAAGTTTCAATGAGGAAATTGAAACTTTTGTGAGAAATTATCAGTACGAAAACGAATTGTCGGTGGTGGAAGTTTACCCCCAAAAAGACGAATTGATAATTAAAAAAGGTGAAAAGATTGCATTATCAGGCAATTCAGGGAGTTCCGGCGGTCCGCATCTTCATTTTGAAATCAGAGATACGCAAACCGAAGAACCAATCAATCCTTTTCTGTTTGGATTTGATATTCCCGATTCCAAAACACCTTTGATCAATGGCTTGTATGTTTATCCAATCAACGGAGATGCAAATGGCAGCAAATCGAGAATTGCTGTTTCCAATAACGCAAGCATCTCTGCTTCAGGCAAAATCGGATTTGGAATAAAAACTTACGACAAACAAAACGGCGCAGACAACAACAACGGTACTTACCAGATAAATTTATGGGTAAACGATGAACCTTATTTCACTTTTACCGCCGAAAGAACCAATTTCAGCACGACACGCGCCATCAACCGGCTGATTGATTATGCCGACAAAAATCAAAATTACAGCTGGGTTTATCGCTTGTTTCAACCTGAAGGAAATCCACTGCAAATGTTTTCAAATGTGAAAAATCAAGGTATTCTCAATTTGGAAGAAGGAAAAACTTATAAAATCCGGATGGAAGCAATAGATTTCGCAGGAAATAAAAATACAGCCCATCTGACCGTTACCGGTAAAAAACCACCGGGGGAACCCACCCCAAAACAAGGAATCATTTTTCATTGGAATCAGGAAAATAATTTTCAGCAAGATGAAATCAAACTGAATATGCCCAAAGGAGTGATTTACGATGATATCGAATTTCAATACCGGAAAACCAACAATGGTAAATACGCCATTCATGATTGGGATTATCCGGTTCATACATACTATACGCTTGGTATCAAAGCAGATGGGATTTCGGTCGAAAATCGGCAGAAAGCCATTCTGAAAAGAGAATACAAATACCGCGGCACTTGGAGATCCGAATACATCAATGCAGCCTACAAAGACGGCTATATCACGGGGCAAACCAGAGATTTTGGTGTTTTCTCGATTGATTTTGACACAACCGCTCCCACAATTAATCCTATAAATATCAAAGAAAACAGTACTTTTACAGCCGCCAAAGGCGTTATACGTTTTACCATCAAAGACGACAAAACGGGCATTGCCGGATTCAAGGCTCACGTGGACGGAAAATGGATTTTGAGTTATTATGACCAAAAAACAGCAAGTCTGACCATCGATTTGAACCGAGAAGGCGTCACGAAAGGAAAACATGAATTGGAATTAAAAGTTTGGGATGAAAAAAACAATACGGCTACCTATAATGTTCACTTCAATAAGAATTAATTTTCTGCTGCTCTTTGTTGGGCTGGCAGGAATTGTCAATGCACAAAATGCAACGGTCAAAGGACAGGTGATTGATGAATTTCAATTTCCGTTGTTCGATGTTATGGTAACTTCGGAAAATGAATCAGTTTACACGGATGGAAACGGAAATTTTCAGATTGCTGTACCCGCCGGTCAGGAAACCCAAATCACTTTCGAGTTGGAAGGAAGAGCTTCTTTCACCGAAAACCTGAATCTAAATGACGGAGAAATCAAAGAAATCGGTGTGCAATTGGTCGCTTTAGAACGCACGGTAGCATTGGATCAAGCCGTAATTTTTCAGACCAAAACCGAAAAACCCATTCATTCCATTTCCTTCGACCCGGCTGAAATGGAAACCATTACTGGATTGACCGGTGGTGTAACCGAAATGCTTGGTAGCTTGCCGATGGTAAGCAGCGGTTCCGAACTTACCTCACAATACCGGGTTCGCGGTGGAAATTATGATGAAAACCTGATTTATGTAAATGGAATTGAAATCTATAAACCACAGCTAATTCGTTCAGGTGAACAAGAGGGGCTTGGTTTTGTAAACCCTTCCATGACCGATGCCGTTAATTTTTCGGCAGGAGGTTGGGAAGCAAAATATGGCGATAAAATGTCAAGCGTGTTAGACATCATCTACAAAAGACCCAAAGCATTTGAAGCCTCATTAGAAGCCAGCCTCATGGGGGGAAATCTGACTATAGGCGGTATATCAAAAAATAAGAAATTTTCTGCCATCGTTGGCGCAAGATATCAGGACAAAAACTTAGTGTTAAACACCCTTGACCAGAACAGTGATTTCAGCCCGGTTTATTATGATATTCAGGCAAATCTGAATTACAGATTCAATTCCAAATGGAATATTTCATTATTGGCCGCCAAAACCGACAGTAAATTTGAGTTGATACCCAAAGACCGTGAAACCAAATTCGGAACTTTGGATAATCCAATGAGTCTGAAAGTATTTTATGATGGAAATGAACAAGATAAATTTGAAACAGAAACCGCTGCATTGACCCTTCATCATCAACCGAATTCTAAGTTGGATATGATCATAGATTTATTTGGCTATCATTCCAAAGAAAAAGAATATTTTGACATTTACGGAGCCTACTTAATCAATGAATTGAACGCAGACGGAAGCACCTCAGCAACTTATGATATCGGCAGTCAGATTGACCATGCGAGAAATAATTTTGATGCATTAGTATTGGGTATTCAACACCGCGGAAAATACAAATTAACGGTCAATGATGACTTGGAATGGGGGATTAAATTTCAACGTGAAGACATCCGGGATTTGCTGAGTGAATGGCAATATTTAGACTCCACGGGATATTCCGTTCCCCATCAATTCAATAACGGAAATTTGATGCTGAATCAAAGTGTTTACGCCAAAAATTTCCTAAAATCCAACCGTTATGCCGGTTTTACGCAATACACCAAGAAGTTTTTCTGGGGAGATGCCCGTGTTTTAGTCAATGGAGGTATTCGGCTTTCTTATTGGGATTTCAACGAAGAACTGACCGTCAGCCCGAGAGCACAAATCGCCATCAGACCCAACTGGAATTCGGTCATGACTTTCCGTTTCAATACGGGCATCTATTATCAACCGCCCTTTTACCGGGAAGTCCGCGATTTAGAAGGCAATCTGAACAATCAGGTGAAATCCCAGCGTTCCATACATTTCATATTCGGGCATGACTACGAATTCGAAATGATGAACCGACCTTTTAAACTGACCTCTGAAGCTTATTACAAAATCTTGAGTGATTTAAATCCGTACTTTGTGGACAATGTGCGGGTTCGCTATACTGCCGACAACAATTCCAAGGGATACGCTTACGGGATAGATATGCGGCTGTTTGGAGAATTTGTGAAAGGTGTGGATTCCTGGTTCAGCTTGTCTTATGCCCGCGCCATGCAGAACATCGACGGACGTGGGAACATTCCTTTGCCTACCGATCCGCGGTTCAAAGCCTCCATATTTTTTCAGGATTATATGCCAATGTTGCCTTCCTTTAAAGTAAATGTAAATCTGGTTTATGCTTCAGGCTTGCCCAACGGTGCACCGCCTTATACAGACCCTTATGATTACACAAGATATTTAACGGATTACAAACGGGTTGACATTGGTTTTGTGAAAGAATTCATCAATCAAAGTGATTTGAAAGCCAAGGGGAATTTCTGGAAAAATTTCAAAGAACTTTCTGTAGGTATAGATTTATTCAACATTTTTGACATCAGAAATCAAATCAGCAATACTTGGGTTCGGGATGTGAATACTTCTATGATTTACGGCGTTCCCAACCGTTTGACTGGTCGCTTTGTGAATGCGAAAATCCGGATGAAGTTCTAAAATTTGATTAATTTTTATTTTGGGTAAAGCTGAAAATTATAATTTAATAAAGACCAAATTATTTTGTATTCTTACCCTTTCAAACCTAAATTTTATGAAGAAAAGTCTTGCTCAAAATCTTCAATAAAATAAATTTCAAATTCAATTTTTAACGGACTTTGTTGCAACAATTTTAAAAATTCATCGTCTTATTAAAGCATAAACCCCGGATTTTAATGTTGCGATTTACACTTTCTCTGTTTACATTCATGCTTTGTATTTCTTTATACGGACAAACTTCGGATACCATTGCACGAAAAAAAATCCATCTAATAAAGGTTGCTGAAAGCCCGAAAATCGATGGCATCTTGGACGATGCTGCTTGGCAAAATGCTCCCATAGCCACTGATTTTGTGGAAAGAATTCCCAACAACGGAAGACCGATTCCCGACAGCCTGAGAACCGAAGTCAAAATCGTTTATGATGATTTAGGAATTTATTTCGGAGCCAAGATGTACGATCCTGAACCCGATAAAATTTTGAAAGAACTGACAGAACGGGATGGGATTGACAACGATGATTTCTTTTTCATTTTGCTGAACGGTTACAACGACCATCAGCAAAGTTTGCAATTTATCGTTACGGCTGCCGGCGTGCAATATGACGCCAAAATGACCAACGGCAATGAAGATGCTTCTTGGAACGGCGTATGGTACAGTGACTTGAAAATCAATACTGACAGTTGGGTGGTTGAGATTTTCATTCCGTATTCCGAAATTCGGTTTCCAAAAAAAGATATTCAGGTTTGGGGCTTGCAGATGGAACGCGAATTCCGCAGAACCCGAACCCGCTACAGTTGGAATCATGTGGACAACACCAAAGGCGGGTTTTCCATTTACGATGGTGAAATTCACGGCATTCAAAACATCGATCCGCCGGTGAGGCTCTCTTTTCTCCCTTATCTGTCGAGCTATTTGAACAATTACAACGGTAAAACCGATTTTGTTTACAATGGCGGAATGGATTTGAAATACGGCATCAATGATGCTTTCACGCTCGACATGATTCTGATACCCGATTTCGGACAAACCAAATTTGACCCTTCGGTTTTAAATCTTTCTGCATTTGAAGTGCAGTACGAAGAACAGCGGCCGTTTTTCACCGAAGGAATTGAATTGTTCAACAAAGGAGATTTGTTTTATTCGCGGAGAGTGGGTGGACGCCCGGGACTGTATCCCGAATTGGCTGAAAATGAAGAAATCTCTGAATTTCCCGCAAAAGTAGATTTGATCAACGCCATGAAAATTTCCGGACGAACCGGAAAAAACCTCGGCATCGGAATGCTGAATGCCGTGACTGAAAGAGCTTACGCCAAAATCAAAAATACTGATACCGGAGCATCCCGAAAAGAAATAGTGGAGCCGCTGACCAATTACAATGTATTGGTGCTGGATCAACGATTTGGACAAAACAATTCCGTTTCCTTTGTCAATACCAACACCATGCGGGAAGGTCATTATCGTGACGCCAATGTTTCCGGAATTTATTTCGATGTTACCAACAAGCAGAACACGTTGAATTTCAATGGAAACGCAGAAGCGAGTTATGTGAAAGATACCGAAAACCTTTTTGGAATGGAAGGCAATGTAGTGGCAGCAAAAATCAACGGAAAGCACCGGCTTCAAACCAGTGTTTTCTTTCGCACCAAAGATTATGACATTGATGACTTAGGCTATACCGGACAGACAAATTACATCAATTATTATGCGTATTACGGCTACCGATTGTTGAAACCCAAAGGTGCGTTCAACACGACTAACCTGAATTTGAATTTAAATTTCAATCGAAGATTAGAGCCGGATTTGTACAACAATTTTACCATCAATTTCAATGCGGATTTTCAGACCAAAAAATTCTTTTATTTTGGCGGCGGATTTGAAACCGCACCATTCGGAACCAATGATATTTACGAACCCAGAGCGGAAGGACGTTTCGTGAAAGTTCCTGCTTACTACAATCCTTGGGCTTGGATTTCCACTGATTATAGAAAAAGATTTGCATTGGATGTAAACGTGGATTGGTACAAATATGCACAAAGCGGTCGGGAAAAGCTAATTCTGAAATTCTCTCCGAGATTCCGGGTTTCAGATAAATGGAAATTGTATTTGTTTACCCAAACTACAATTTCCGAAAAAGAACAAGGATTTGTCGGCAATGACGGCATGTATATTTTCTTTGGCGAACGCAACCGCAATACGGTGGAAACCTCATTAGAATCCCAATATATCTTCAATGATAAAATGGCACTAAGTCTTGCTTTCCGCCATTATTTCACCGATGTGGTTTATGACCGGTTTTTCACCTTGCTGGAAAACGGTGAATTATCGCACGTTCCGGCTTATACCCAAAATCACAATGCAACTTACAACAGTTGGAACATCGATCTGCGTTTCAATTGGTGGTTTGCGCCGGGAAGTCAACTGACTTTGTTGTATCGCAATGCTTTAGAAAGCTATAATGACATTGCAGGAATGAATTTCCATGACAACTTCGATTATCTTTTCAGCCAGCCACAGTTGAACAGCATCTCCCTCAGAATCAGTTACTATTTGGATTTCAACCATGTGAAAAACTTATTCCATGAACAACCGCAAACATCAGAAAATATCGGGCTAAACGCCTATCATGATTTCAAAAATTACAGTTACAAAAGAAATTTTTAAAATGTCTGAATTTGCATGAAAACCCATTCGCAATTCATTTCCATTCATCATCTGTATTCCTTATTTTTACCCAAATTTTTTATCAAATGAACAAAATCAACTGGGAAACCATCAAAACATACGAAGATATTACCTTTAAAAAATGTGATGGCGTGGCAAGAATCGCCTTTAACCGGCCAGAAGTCAGAAATGCTTTCCGTCCCAAAACCGTTTTTGAACTGTTAGACGCTTTTACCATCGCTGAAGAAGACCACTCAATCGGCGTGATTCTGCTGACCGGTGAAGGCCCTTCTCCCAAAGATGGCGGCTGGGCTTTTTGTTCAGGCGGCGATCAACGGGTACGCGGCAAAAAAGGCTACGAAGGAGAAGACCGCATTGGACGCCTAAATATCTTAGAAGTTCAGAGGTTGATTCGCTTTTCCACCAAAGTGGTCATTGCAGTGGTCAACGGCTGGGCTGTAGGCGGTGGTCATTCCTTGCATGTGGTTTGTGATATGACGGTTGCTTCTAAAGAACACGCCATCTTCAAACAAACCGATGCCGATGTGGCGAGTTTTGACGGGGGTTTCGGTTCAGCTTATTTGGCCAGACAGGTCGGACAAAAACGTGCCCGGGAAATTTTCTTCCTCGGATTCAATTATTCCGCACAAGAAGCCTTTGAAATGGGTATGGTCAACGCTGTAGTTCCGCATGATGAATTAGAAAAATTGGCTTTTGACTGGGCGCAGGAAATCCTGACCAAATCCCCAACAGCCATCAAAATGCTGAAATTCGCATTCAACCTGATTGATGATGGCTTAATCGGTCAACAGGTTTTTGCCGGAGAAGCCACCCGACTGGCTTATGGAACCGATGAAGCCGAAGAAGGAAGAAATGCCTTTTTGGAAAAAAGAAAAAGAGATTTTGACCGTTTCAGATAATTTCAAAGTCAGTTTTCTTGAAAAAAAATTAATTCAGTTGCTAATTTTCACTGAATTAAATTTTCTGAATCCGGCACCGAAGGAAATCAAACAAATTTTTATCTTTAACTTCGCAACCTAAAATTTCAATATTTTGCAATCCAATTTTGTCGATTATATCAAGGTGTTTTGCAGCAGCGGTAATGGTGGCGCGGGTTCAGCCCATTTGCACCGGGCTAAGTATGTTCCCAAAGGAGGTCCCGATGGCGGAGACGGCGGAAGAGGCGGACACATCATCATGAAAGGCAATTCCCAAATGTGGACTTTGCTGGCACTGCGTTATACCCGGCATCTCAGAGCTGAAAACGGCAAAAACGGCGGACAAAATCAGTTGACCGGAGCAGATGGAAATAATGTGATTATCGAAGTCCCGATTGGCACCATTGCCAAAGATGAACAAGGAAATATCATAGGTGAAATCATGGAAGACGGGCAACAAGTCATCCTGCTCGAAGGCGGAAAAGGAGGATTGGGTAACACGCATTTTAAATCACCTACTAATCAGACACCGAGATACGCACAGCCCGGTTTGCCCGGTATTGAAATGCCAATTATATTGGAACTTAAAATTCTGGCGGATGTCGGTCTGGTCGGTTTTCCGAATGCGGGAAAGTCCACTTTGCTGTCAGTGGTTTCAGCCGCCAAACCTAAAATAGCAGATTATGCTTTTACCACGCTGACCCCCAATTTGGGTATCGTCGAATATCGGAACCACCAGTCTTTTGTCATGGCGGATATTCCCGGAATCATTGAAGGTGCCGCCGAAGGCAAGGGATTGGGACACAGATTTCTGAGACATATTGAGCGAAATTCAGTATTGCTGTTTTTAATACCTGCGGATTCGGATGATCATGCCAAAGAATATCAGATTCTGCTTAATGAGTTGAAAAAATACAATCCCGAACTTTTGGACAAAGGACGTGTCCTCGCAATTTCAAAAAGTGATATGCTCGACGACGAATTGAAGGCTGAAATATCAGCCGTGCTGCCAAAAGACATTCCGATGACTTTCTTTTCTTCAGTTACACAACAAGGTTTGACCGAACTCAAAGATTTGTTGTGGAGGGAAATTAATGCTTAATCCGTTTTGAATACTGATTGAAATTTCTGCTAAAATCAGTTTTGAAGAAACTTTCAGTCAATAAAAAACCCCCACTTAGGCAGGGTTTCTCTTTATTTTAATTATTTCGGGTTAAATTTTAATTGGAATTGATGAATTGAAACAAAGTAATCAAATCATTTTCATTTCTCAACGACAAACCACTGTCATTGATAAAATCAAGTATTTTACTTTCATCTGCACCAAAAAGCTTTGCAAATCTTTTTTTATTGGTAGGAAAATCTGAAATTTCTCCATTTTCTGATTTCATGAGAAACACGTCATCCCTTCTTCTGTATTCATCAGGAATCTCGCGGTCGTAACTCGTTTTGGGAACGACACCGGGAATGAAACTAATTTTTTCTCTTTTGTAAAGCGTGGATTTACTGCCATGAACCAACTCCACCAAATAACCTGTTACATAAGTTTTTCCATCTTTGTAATTGACATAAACATATTTTTTATTCGGGAAAACCACAGCGGTTTCATTCAGTTTTCCGGTCAGTATCAGCGTAGTCCCTTGGCTGTTAAATTCCATTTCATCCTTAAAGGCATTGTATCTTGTGTCCCGCTTCTGTCCATCGATTTCTGCCGACATAAAATGTTGATTGAGGTACGGCGAACCCTTTAATTCCCCTTTATCTCTGCTTTTGGTAGTAATCATGCCCCTTGGAGCCGAACTGCGATTTCGGGTATCTTCTTCATAAGTACTCTTATCCTGGCTGAATACCGGTATTGTCAGCATGAAACCAAATAAAATTAAAATGAAGTGTCTCATATTTATTTGTTTTTTGAATTTATTATGGCAAATATAATCATTTCAGCATGCACCCTCGAATTCTCTATAAACCATTTGTGGGTTTCCATCCCGCCACAGACCACACCGGCCAGATAAATCCCCGGGACATTAGTTTCCATACTTGCAGGATTGTATTTAGGCACAAAAAGTCCATCGTCGGACAATTCGATGCCACAGGATTGCAGAAATTCAAAATTCGGACGGTAACCTGTCAAAGCCAGCACAAAATCATTTTCGATTTCAATTGCACCTTCTGGCGTGGAAATACACACTGATTTTTGTTTGATTTCTGTCAAATTCGAATAAAAATGCGCCTTGATGCTTCCTTCGGCTATCCGGTTCTCAATATCGGGTTTCACCCAATATTTTACCCGTTCATGAATTTCACCTTTGCGGACAACCATGGTCACTTCGGCACCCTTCCTCCAACACTCCAAAGCGGCGTCAACTGCAGAATTATTTGCTCCCACCACAACAATTTTTTGCCCTACAAAAGGATGGGCTTCTTTGTAATAATGTGAAACCTTCGATAAATTTTCACCGGGAATATTCAACTGAACTGGTAGGTCATAAAATCCCGTGGCAATAATGATTTTTTTCGTATAATATTCTGATTGATTTGTTTTTACAAGTTTTAATTCATCGTTAAATTGAATGCTCAAAACCTCTTCATACAAATGAATATTCAAATCAAAATGCTGATGAATCCTACGGTAATACTCCAACGCATCCTGTCGTCCCGGCTTGAATGAAATGCTCGTAAACGGAACTTCACCGATTTCCAATCGTTCAGAAGTCGAAAAGAATGTCATATACAGCGGATAATTGTACAAACTATTGACCAAAGCTCCTTTTTCGATGACCAAATAATTAAGCTTATGTCGCTGTGCCTCAATGGCGCACGCCATCCCGATGGGTCCTGCACCAATAATAATTACATCATAAGTATTCACTTGCGCAATTTACAAAGATTAAGTTCTTTGCAAAAGGATATGTTCAGGTATGATGAATTGAGAATAAAGAATTCACCACAATTTCGTTATATAATGATTCAATTGTAGAGCGCATCCACCGATTTTGGAAATTCATCATTCAAATACCCGCAGAACCCATCTTTATAATCGAAAAATTGAAATTCAAAACCAAACTTACAACCCAATTCTTATTCTTTCAAAATAAACGAATTCAAAGTATATTAGCAAAATGATTCAAAACCGGTTGTATTTTCTTATATCTTTGTTTATCAGCGTATTAATTTTGGGGTGCAATTCAAAAACCGAAGTGGATGACAGCCTGATTTTCAGACTGAACCGTTACGACAATATCTCCTCGCTCGACCCGGCTTTTGCAAGAACCCAAGCCAATAATTGGGTTTGCAACCTGATGTACAACAGCTTGGTAAAATTAGATGACAGCCTGCAAATCGTGCCAGATATCGCCAAAAGTTGGACGATTTCTGAAGATGCAAAAATCTATACTTTTACTTTAAGAAACGATGTGTATTTTCATAAAAATCAAATATTTGGGGAAGATTCAACAAGAACTGTAAAGGCTTCTGATTTTGAATACAGTTTCCAAAGGTTGATTGAGCCCGAAGTCGGTGGTGCAGGCAGCTGGGTATTGAACAATGTGGAAAATTTCAAAGCAATCAACGACAGTGTTTTTCAAATCAATCTAAAAGAAGCCTTCCCTCCTTTTTTGGGTTTGCTCAGTATGAAATATTGTTCGGTCGTACCAAAAGAAATGTTTGAAAAGGGCCAAGAAGAATTTCGAAAACATCCGATTGGCACCGGTCCTTTTCAATTCAAACTTTGGGAAGACAATATCAAATTGGTTTTTAGAAAAAATCCTTTGTATTTCGAGAAAGACGAAGAGGGCAATGCTTTGCCATATTTGGAAGCGGTTGCCATGACTTTTCTGCCCGAAAAACACAGTGAATTTCTGCAATTAATTCAGGGAAATGTTGACATGATGGCGGATTTGGATCCTTCCTACAAAAACGAAATTCTGACTGCCACGGGAGAATTAAATCCCAAATACAAACACATCATAGATTTGCACAAATATGATTATTTGAGTACGGTTTATCTCTGTTTTTATTTGGACGGAAATGATGCCGTGGACGAGCGGTTGCGTAAGGCCATCAATTACGGCATCGATAAACAGAAAATGGTCAAATACATGATGAACGGTGTAGCCAATGTGGCCGAAGGAGGTTTCATTCCCAAAGGCCTGCCCGGTCACAATCCCGAAGCAGGTTACACTTATCAACCCCAAAAAGCCAGGGCCTTGATTGCGGATTACATTGAAGAAAACGAAAAACTTCCTGTCATTCAACTGACTACCGTGCAGGAATACGCCGATATTTGCGAATACATACAGGCGCAGCTCGCAAAAGTAGGATTGACACTGAGCATCAATGTAGTACCGGGACCCACAATGCGCGACGGAAAAGCCACCGGGAAATTCGCTTTTTTTAGAGCCAATTGGGGAGCCGATTATCCGGACGCAGAAAATTTCCTGTCGCTCTATTACAGCAAAAACTTTGCGCCTGAAGGACCGAATTATTCACATTATAACAATGAAAAATTCGATGAGTTGTACCTGAATTCATTCAAAATCACTGATGAGAAAAAACGAGAGTTCATTTATTCGGAAATGGATAGATTGATGATGGAAGCTGCGCCAGTCGTGCCTTTGTTTTATGACCAGACAAGTATTTTTCTCCAAAAAAATGTGAGAAATTTCCACATGAGTCCGGTCAAATTATTAGATTTAACAAGAGTTTATAAAACCAAATAAAATGCCTCAAAATACAAGAAAATCAGATTTAAGCAATCCGGCGATGAATATACCAGAAATCAACCTGAAACGGGTGGTCATCATCGGTGGAGGATTTGCAGGTTTGAACATCGCCAAGAATCTTTCGGGCAAAGACTTTCAAATCGTTATGCTCGACAAACACAACTACCACACATTCCAACCACTGCTCTATCAAGTCGCAACTGCAGGTCTGGAACCCGACTCGATTGCCCACGCAATTCGACAGATTTTTACAAAAAAAGAAAACTTCTATTTCAGAATCGCTGATGTAAAAGAAATTGACCCCGAAAATAAAACCATCATAACACCCATCGGTAACATTTTTTATGACTATCTGATCATCGCAACCGGTTCTGAAACCAATTATTACGGCAATGAAAACATTAGAAAATATTCAATGCCGATGAAAACCATTCCGGAAGCATTGGATTTGAGAAGTCTCGTACTCCAAAGTTTGGAAGCCGCTTTGCTCACCAACGATTTGGATGAAAGACAGCGATTGATGAATTTCGTCATCGTTGGCGGAGGACCTACAGGGGTTGAGCTGGCAGGAGCCTTTGGTGAACTGAAAAAACATGTTTTGCCCAATGATTATCCGGATTTGGACATCCGAAGAATGAATGTTCATCTGATTCAGGGTGCCGACCGACTGCTTCCGCCCATGTCTCAAAATGCGTCTGACAAAGCAGCCAAATATTTAGATAAATTAGGTGTTCAAGTATGGTTCAATACCTTGGTGAATGATTATGACGGAAAAATTGTAACCACAAACGACCGCAGTTTTGAAACTTCAACCATGATTTGGACAGCCGGCGTGAAGGGTGCTCTGATTCCTGGAATGGAAGGCGAAGATGTCATCGTAGGCGGCCGCTATTCGGTGGATGAATTCAACAAAATCAAAGGATTGGAAGATATTTATGCCGTTGGTGATGTTGCGCTGATGATGACACCAGACAATCCCAAAGGCGACCCCATGGTGGCACAGGTAGCCATTCAGCAAGGCAAACAGCTGGCTAAAAATCTGATGGCAATCAAAGAGGGCAAATCTCCAAAACCATTCAAATACAAAGACAAAGGCTCTATGGCGACCATTGGACGCGACAAAGCAGTGGTCGATCTGCCCCATTGGAAATTTTCCGGCTGGTTCGCTTGGTTGGTTTGGATGTTTATCCACTTGGTCTCGCTCATCGGTTTCAGAAACAAAATGATTGCACTGACCAATTGGGTCGTGCAGTATTTTAGCTACAACAAAAGCGTTCGTTTGATAATTAGACCCTACACAAAAGGTGAAGCCGCTCCGAGGGAGTGAAAGTAGAAGTTTGAAGTTTTTTAGGAATGAATAAATTACAATGCATTCTAAATCAACACATTAATATAGATATGAGAAAATGATTCATCTTCCCCATTCCGTTCTCGAACTCGCTGCTGTGAATCAAGGATTTGATGCAAAAACCGCCATCGAAAACAGCATGCGCGTAGCCGAACTCGTTGACCAAAAAGGTTTCAAACGAATCTGGTTTGCAGAACACCACAATATGCCGCACATCGCAAGTTCTGCCACTGTGCTGTTGATTCAACTCGCCGCAACAAGAACCAAAAACATCCGAGTGGGTTCGGGTGGAATCATGTTGCCCAATCATTCGCCTTTGGTGGTGGCCGAACAATTCGGAACATTGGAAACGCTGTTTCCGGGAAGAATTGATTTGGGATTGGGGCGCGCACCCGGAACCGATCAGCTGACTGCGAATGCATTAAGAAGAGACCACATCAAAAACGCAATGAATTTCCCGAATGAACTTTTGGAACTTCAAAATTATTTTCAACCCAAAAATCCTGAGCAAAAAGTAAATGCTTATCCCGGCAAAGGGCTGAATGTCCCTTTTTATATTTTAGGTTCGAGTACTTCGAGCGCGATGCTCGCCGCCGAAAAAGGTCTGCCCTACGCATTTGCAACTCATTTTGCGCCGGCTCAGTTTGCAGCGGCCGTGGAAATTTACAAAAATGAATTCCGTCCGTCCGAACAATTAAAAGAACCTCATATCATTGCCTGCGTAAACGCAATGCTGGCAGACACAGATGAAGAAGCACAATATTTATCGACTTCATTTTTTAATATGGTGATTGAATTGGTCAGTGGTCAGTTGAGGCAAGGACTCAAAAAACCGGGAAAAATTCACGAATTGATTCATCACCCCGAAGTGGAAGCTGCGGTCAACAATTTCACTGCCTGTACTTTTGTCGGCAATAAAAAAACAGTGGAAACAAACCTGAAAAGCTTTGTTTCAGATGTTCCGGTGGATGAACTGATGTTCACAACTTATATTTATGACATAGACGCAAAATTGAAATCATTTGAATTGTTGGCAGAAGTTTTTGGGAGATAATGCCAAATATTTTATCTTTCCAAAAAAGTTAACATCCCAATAAAGTGTCCCAGTTTTTGAAAACTCCCATCGATTTTCTGAAAGGCGTCGGCCCTGAACGGGCTGTTTTGCTTCAATCTGAGCTGGGAATCTACAAATACGAAGATTTGCTCCATCACTTTCCGTTTCGCTACATTGACCGCTCCAAATACTATAAAATCAATGAAATCACTGCCGCATCGGCTGAGATTCAAATCATCGGAAAAATCTCTTCGCTCAATGAAATCGGCCAGAAAAGAGGAAAAAGATTGGTCGCCCGTTTTGAGGATGAAACCGGACAAATGGAACTCGTTTGGTTCAAATATACCAAATGGATGTTAGAGAATTTCCAAAAAATGCGGAACATTCCCATCGTCGCATACGGAAAGCCCAATGAATTCAACCGGGTTTTCAGCATAGTTCATCCTGAAATTGAAACCCTTGAAAACCAGAAGTCAGCGCCACAAGGATTGTATCCGGTTTATCCTAACACCGAAAAGCTGACCAAAAAAGGAGTCAGCAACCGAGTTTGGCAAAAATTACAATGGCAACTGTTGTCAGAATTAAAAACAATGGAAGAAAATCTTTCAGATGAAATCATTCGAAAATTTAATTTTGAGGACAGATTAAAAACTTATCAACAAATTCATTTTCCAAAAAATACAGAAGAACTCAATAAAGCTGAAGACCGATTGAAATTTGAAGAATTTTTCTTTATGCAATTGGGATTATTAATCAAAAAGCTCAACCACAAAGCCAAATACAAAAGTTTTGGATTTGAAAATGTTGGAGAATATTTCAATGAATTTTATAAGCATCATCTCCCCTTTGCACTCACCAATGCACAAAAAAGAGTGGTCAAAGAAATTCGCGCCGATTTGGGGAAATCCGTACAAATGAATCGTTTGCTACAAGGCGATGTGGGCAGCGGAAAAACCATGGTGGCACTGCTTTCTGCTTTGATTGCGCTCGACAATGGTTTTCAGACTGCGCTCATGGCACCGACCGAAATATTGGCACAACAACATTTTGATTCGCTCAAAAATTATTTGTCTGAAATGGACATCCAAATCGGTTTGCTGAGCGGTTCCACAAAGACCAAAGACCGAAAAATTTTGCTCGAAAAACTGGCTTCGGGTGAACTTCATATTCTGGTGGGTACGCATGCGCTGATCGAAGACAAAGTAAAGTTCAAAAATTTGGGATTGACCATTATCGATGAACAACACAAATTCGGGGTGAAACAAAGAGCAAAATTTGTAAGAAAAAACAAACTTCCACCACACACATTGGTGATGACCGCCACACCGATTCCCAGAACACTGGCAATGAGTCTTTATGGAGATTTGGACATCTCGGTCATCGATGAATTGCCGGCCGGTCGAAAACCAATCATGACCGTTCATCGACGAGACAAAGACCGTTTGGGATTGTTTGGATTTATAAAAACTGAAATCAAAAAAGGAAGACAGGTTTACATCGTTTATCCGCTGATTGAAGAATCCGAAAAATTAGACTACAAAGATTTGATGGACGGTTACGAAAGCATCACCCGCGCCTTTCCCCTGCCCGATTATGCAGTAAGTATTGTACACGGAAAAATGAAACCCGAAGACAAAGATTTTGAAATGCAACGATTTGTCAAAGGAGAAACCCAGATTTTGGTGGGCACCACGGTTATTGAAGTCGGTGTCAATGTGCCGAATGCATCGGTGATGGTGATTGAAAGTGCTGAAAGATTCGGACTGTCACAATTGCATCAACTGCGTGGTAGAGTCGGGCGCGGTGCCGAGCAAAGTTATTGTGTTTTGATGACCAAAGATCATCTGAACGAAGATGCCTTCACCCGGATTTCGACGATGTGCCTTACCAATGACGGTTTTGAAATCGCCGAAGTCGATATGCAATTGCGCGGCCCGGGCAATATCATGGGAACCCAGCAAAGCGGAATTCTGAACTTCAAAATCGCCAATTTGCTCAAAGACCAGAAGGTTCTGAATACCGCCCGTTTTGTGGCCGAAGAAACATTGAAAAACGACCCTGAATTAAACAAAACAGAAAATCAAAACATCAAAAATCACTTTGTGAAATACCACAAAGACAAAATCGCTTGGAGCAGAATCGGATAAGTAAGTTGTTTTGGATTCAGAAGTCATTAGAAAATATGAGTTTTGTTGTTTTTTCGTAACAATTATTTCAATAGATTTGTTTGAATCAGAATAAGTTGTAAAATTTAAAAATCATAAAAAAATGAAACACATACTTGTACCAACCGATTTTTCCAAAGCAGCAGAAAATGCTTTGGATTTTGCGCTACAAACAGCTAAAATCATTCCGTCCAAAATCACTTTGTTGCATTCCTTTGAAGTTGAAGACAACAAATACACCGATTATATGGGAGTCAACCGTGAATTCAACAAAGACATGATTTTCGAAGCCAATGTCAAACTGAATGAAGTGAAAATTCATGCACAGGAAAATTTCGATGTCCCGATTGAAGTCGAAGTATCTACTTTGAATCTAAACGATGCCATCAATATAACCGCCAAACAAAAGAAAGTTGATTTAGTGGTAATGGGTACACTCGGTCGTACCGGTTTGATTGAGAAACTTTGGGGAAGTCATACTTCCTCTCTGATTGGGAAAGCGATGGTGCCAATCATGGCAATTCCGATTGATTTCAAATGGAAACAACCCAAACACATGCTGTTAGCCACCAAGAAATTTGAAAGAAATACTGAAATTCTGGACTTTGTATTCGAGTGGGCAAATCTATACATGGCCAATGTCAATGCGGCTGTCTTTACACACAACGAAGATACTGTTGAAGATTATCAGCAAAACAAAAGTGAAATGGCGGAGTACGAACAATTCCTGAAAAAGGAATATCATGATAATTCACTGACTTCTACGCATTTATTGGGATTGGATTTCGAAGCTGCGGTTGAAAGTTATATCGCAGAAAACAATATTGATATGTTGGTGATGATAACTTACCAAAACGGATTTTGGAAAAATCTTTTCAATCCGAGTGTAACCAAAAAAATGAGTTACAACACCAAAATTCCATTGCTGGCTATACCGGCAAATTATCCTATAAAATAAATGAATTCTATTTCAAATTAACTCCTGTTTTCAAATTCAAAAACAGGAGTTTTTATTGAATTGAGAAAAAGGATTAGCCTCCCATTTCGTCGGCCGAAGGCCCATAACTGCCCGGAACAAAAATATCGTTCAAGCGATAATAAATGCCCAACTGCGCCCGGTGATGCGTGATTTGCTTGAAAGCCTGCATCAGTGCTTCGTATTTGCTCCAATCCGCAATCACAAAGTCGCCATTTCTCAACTGCCAACGACCGTCAAAATCTTCGGGCTTCAGATTCATTAAGGTGGCTGCTCCTTTGGCATAATCCTCATCCAACTTCTCCTGTAATTCCTTTCGCGTCTTGATCTCCGGTTGAGAATAAGGCGTTTCAGCAAAATCCAAATAATCGGTTTTCATCATAAAATCAGGCCAGCCAAAAATTTCCACCACATGCGTTGTCAAAACTTTGAAACTCATGCTCTTCGGATGAGGTTTCCAATCGTTTTTGTCTTCGGGATAATGTTCGAGAAATTTTTTGGTGGTTTCGTATTCCGCCTTTAAATCTTTCTGTAATTCTTCTATGAGATTCATATATTTTAATTTTGATTTAAAATTACTCAATAATTACATTCCAAAAACAATGAGGATAAATTCTAAGAAAAATTTAACAGCACATTATTCAGCATAAAAAAAACAAATAAATGGCAGCGATTTATTCTTTTGAAGGAAGGATTTTGCCGGAAACTTCTCCGAATCCGACTCTGATGCCGTCCTTTTCTGCCCAGCCGCGCATGATGACGGTGTCATTGTCTTCGATGAATTTTCTTGTTTTACCACTTTTCAATTTTAGAGGTTTTGTCCCACTCCAAGTCAGTTCGAGCATAGAACCAAAAGAATCTTCGGACTTTCCGCTGATGGTTCCACTTGCGTACATATCGCCCACTTCTATATTGCAACCGTTCACTGTATGATGCGCCAGTTGTTGTGCCATGTTCCAATACATAAATTTGAAATTGGAAGTACAAATCAGATTTTCATTGTCATTTTCGGGTTGTATAAATGCCTGTAAATGAATATCGAAATTTTTATTTCCGCTATATTTCAGATAAGGAAACACCTCCGGTTCTTGTTTGGGACCTTGGGTTCTGAAACGCTCCAAGGCTTCCAGCGTAACCACCCAGGGAGAAATGGAAGAACCAAAATTCTTACCGAGAAATGGCCCCAAAGGCACATATTCCCAACTCTGAATGTCACGGGCACTCCAGTCATTAAACAAAACCAGACCAAAAATATGGTCTTCGGCTTCATCCACCGGGATTCTTTCGCCCAATGCGGTATAGGAATTGGTGATAAAAGCAATTTCCAATTCAAAATCCATTCGCTGGGTCGGTCCGAAAACCGGGGCATCGGAATCTTTGGGTTTTTGCTGCCCGATGGGACGATGAATCGGTGTGCCTGAAATCACTATGGAAGAAGCCCGGCCGTGATAGCCCACCGGTATGTGTCGCCAGTTGGGCAAAAGCGCATTGTTGGGATCTCTGAACATCTTGCCAACATTGGTCGCATGTTCAATGCTCGAATAAAAGTCTGTATAATTGGGCACATGCACCGGCAACTGCATATCTACTTTTTCATACGGATGAAAAGCTTCTGATTGTGTCTCTTTGTCTTTCTCAAGTTCAGAGCCTTCCAGAAGCAATTGCTGAATGTGCTCACGGATGGGTACTGTGTGTTGTTTTCCAAGCGCAATAAATTCATTCAAAGTAAAAGCATTGAAAATATTCTCTTCCAATTCAAATTTGTCAAAATAACCGTTTTCGTACAAAACAGCCAAATCAATGATGGTATCTCCCACCCTGCTGACACAGCCGATGGTGTCGTCCTCAAAAATGGCCACACCAAAGGGGATGTTGTAAATTGAAAAATCAGAATCGGAATCGTATGGAATAAATGACTTCATAATTAATTTTTTTGGAGTTCAAAATTAAGAAGAATAAGCTTAACGGACGAACAAGCGTCTGTCGAATTCAAATGTTTCGGTTTTGATGATTTTTACTTTGTGAATATCGGAATGACGTGGATTAATCAAAATATTGAATTCCCCCTGAACTACAACGGAAGGCACTTTCAACATCATTTTCGCTGAATTTTTAACAAATTCATTCCCGATTTTTTGGGTTGTTTCATAGTACAAATCTCTTATGCTTTCAACCTTAAAATCTGACAATGAGAAAACCTCAAAATCATCATCCGGAATTTCAATGCTAATCAAAGTATAATCCTTTGGCAAAATACCAAGCGGAAGGTGTACCGCCACTTCAGCCATGCAAAGTGAAATATTTTGTGCAGTATATATTAAAGGTATTCCTTTGTTGTTCCAGCGGCCACCCGCTATTTCTGCACCTCTCCCCGAAAGGTCATTGGCATAAACAGAACGGCTCAAACGAAAAACAATCATGCTAAAACACCGTGTTCGATACGGGTTAATTCTTCATCCAAAAGTGCGATTCCGAATGCGTTGTCGAGAAGTTCCTTGGGTTTTTGATCTCCAAGTGCAATGCTGGGTGTATTCAGCCAAGTATCGAAATTCGCTTTATCCCCAAAGACATCCACGCCTTTTTGATAAAGCAAAGTGATTTGGAGGATTTTTTCAGATTGCAGGGAATCAAAATTCTTTTCATCTTTTTTGTACCGCTGCAAAGTCCGTCCGGATAAATGCAAGAAATTAGACCATTCTTCAAAGGTGAATGGGTATTTGGAAAGCAGTGTTTCAAATATATCGTAATCGACTCCGTCTCTGACTATCCGCATCAAAACAATTCTGTTGTCAGTGTTTAACACACCGGAATGCTGGAGTTGCACAGCGGCTTCTTCTACTATGTTATTGAATTCAAGTACGTTGTATTGCTTTTTTTCTCCGTATGTCATTCTTTCTTCTGGCATATTAATTCATATCCCCAAAGGTAACACTTTTCCTCTGATTTACGACATTTGTCACCAACTTATTTTTCCTTTTTCATTTTTTATGAGATATTCATTGGTTTTAGAGAAAGGTTTACTACCAAAAAATCCTCTGTAAACAGAGAAAGGCGAAGGATGTGCGGATTGAACAATAAAATGTTTAGAACGGTCAATGACTGTGCCTTTTTTTTGGGCATAAGCTCCCCAAAGGATAAATACCAGATTTTGCCTTTGTGCAGAAAGCTTCTCGATGACGGCATCTGTAAATATTTCCCAACCTTTGTTTTGATGAGAACCTGCTTGCGCTTCACGGACTGTCAAGGTTGCATTGAGCAACAGCACCCCTTGTTTAGCCCATTTTTCAAGATTTCCGGTTGTTGGAATTGGAATTCCCAAATCATCATTCAATTCTTTGAAAATATTCTGAAGACTTGGCGGAAAAAAGACACCATCGGCAACAGAAAAGCATAATCCATTGGCCTGTCCCTTGCCGTGATATGGATCTTGACCGATGATGACAACTTTGGTTTCATCAAACGGAGTATGTTCAAACGCAGCAAAAATTCGATTTCCGGGTGGAAAAATGGTGTAATTTTGATATTCGGATTTGACAAAATCTACAAGATTCTTGAAATAAGGTTTTTCAAACTCATCTTTTAAAACTTCTTTCCATGAAGCTTCGATTTTAACATTCATAAAATAAAATTCTTAATTATCAAATATAAATTAATTTTGCGGCAATGCAGATATCCGAGCAAACATTAAAAGATTTAGAACTTCCGAAAATTCTGGAGAAAATTGCTGAATTCGCTTTCAATGAAAGTACAGCTGAAAAAATCATCGAATTAAAACCCTATGAAGATTATGCTTATTTGATTCAGGATTTAAAAACCACCAATGAATATCTCTCAAGTATCCAAAGCGAGAATCAAATTCCCTTTTCGGAATTCCACTTGATGAAAGATTTTCTAAATTTAATGGAAATCGAAAATTATTATCTGAATGCTGAGCAATTTTTCCAAATCAAATCCAATGTGCTACAAATCAAGGAAATCACGAAATTCATTAAGAAGTTTGAAGTATATTTTCCGGAACTGAATTCCCTGATTTCTGAAGTTAATTACAAAAAAGAAATTGTTTCTGAAATTGATAAAGTTTTCAATCGTCATGGGGAAATCAAAGACAATGCGAGTCCTGAACTCGAAATTATCCGAAAAAAATTGAAGACCCTCTCTGTGAAAATTTCAGAATTATTTAAAAAAGCAATTACAAAAAACATTGAATTCCTCGATGAAATCAAAGAAAGTATCGTTGACGACAAAAGAGTATTGGCTGTTACTTCCGCAGTCAGAAAAAGGGTAAAAGGTCGATTTCTCGGTACTTCCAAAACCGGTTCAATTTCTTTCATTGAACCCGAAAACATTCAAAAACCCAATCGCGAATTAGACGAATTAAAAGAAGAAGAAAAAAAGGAAATCATCAAAATCCTAAGAAATTTAACGGATTATATTTCAGCGTACAAGACTGAGCTTGAGGATTATGAACAATTGTTGGAATACCTTGATTTCACAAGAGCAAAAGCGTTTTACGCCAATGAAATCAATGCATGTTTCCCTGAAATAAGCAATGAGAAAATTCTGGATATCAGAGAAGCTTACCACCCACTGCTTTACGCTGCCAATCAAAAGAAAAAATTAAAAACCTGGCCGCAAACATTCAGATTAGATGAAAATCAAAGAATCATCATCATTTCCGGTCCGAATGCCGGCGGGAAAAGCATTACCCTGAAAACCATTGGCTTAAACCAATTAATGATACAAAGCGGGATTCTGATTTCAGTAAATCCAAAATCGGTCATTGGTTTTTTTCAAAAAATATTTACAGACATAGGAGACAATCAGTCCATTGAAAATCAACTAAGTACATACAGCTACCGCTTAAAGCAAATGTCTTATTTTATTAGAAATACAGACCAAAATTCATTGCTTCTCATTGATGAGTTCGGTACCGGCTCCGACCCAGAATTAGGTGGTGCCCTGGCTGAAGTTTTCTTTGAAGAATTCTATGAACGAAAGGCTTTTGGCGTTTTCACCACGCATTACACCAACATCAAAATCGCTGCTGAAAAACTCCCTAATGCAGTCAATGCCAGCATGCTGTTTGACAAACACAGTCTGACGCCACTTTATCAATTGGAAATAGGGCAATCCGGAAGTTCATTTACATTTGAAGTTGCTGAAAAAAATCAAATTCCTTTCAGGCTGATTAACCGTGCGAAAAAGAAAGTCGAAAGCGATAAAGTGCGCTTGGATAAAACCATCGTAAAATTACAACAAGAAAAATTTGAAATTCAGAAAACAAAAAATTTTGTAGAAGAACTGAAACAAAATTCAGAGGAAAAGTCTCGAAAACTCCAGCAAACCAAAGAGAAAATTAAAGAGAAATTAGTGGATTTTCAACAAATGTATGACAATGAAATGAAAACCCTGCAAACCGGAAAAAAAATGGAAGAATGGGCGGAAGATTATCTAAAATCTAAAAACAAAAAGAAACTAATCGGTAATTTCCTGAAATGGGTCGAAATGGAAAATGCCAAGAAAACAGAAACCCAAATCGTTGAAAAAAAGAAAGAGAAAATCATTCAAAAAGAAATCAAAAAAGAATTAAAAAAAAACCAAAAAAACATCAAAGAAGTACAGCAAAAAATAGAGGAAACCAAAAAAGAAAACATCCGAAAATCTATTGAAAATTTGAAGTTTGGTGATCGGGTAAGATTGAAGGATGGCGATAGTGTTGGTACAATTGAAAAAATTGAAGGCACAAAAGTTATTATCAATTACGGTCGATTTACAGCAAAAGTTTCTATCTTTGACTTAATTAAAATCTAAGCAATTACAAGAATGAAAAAATTATTTATTTTGTCGGTTTTGCTGACTGGCATTCTGGCTTTCGGGCAAGAAAAGGTCAATAGAGCCGAACTATTAAAATTCGTAGAAGAAAACGAAGCAAAATACGAACAGGACAAAAAACAAGAAGAAATCAAATATGCTGATCATCGACCGGGTGAGGAAGTTGGTTTTCAAGGTATTTTCGATGGGACACCTAATTATGTTGCATCCGACAGTCGTAACCAAGTGCGTTCAATGAATGTGGACAGTCTTAATTATTTATTACCGGACACTGAATTTACAGGGAATGGATTTACAGTTTATATTTGGGATGGTGGTAGAGTTCGAACCACCCATCAGGAGTTTACAGGAAGAGCAGTCAATGTTGAAAATTCCGGAACGATGTCTGGACACGCAACCGGTGTAGGTGGCGTCATTATTTCCGAAGGAATCAGTGGCAACGCAGAAGGGATTGCTTCACAAGCAAATCTAAAAGCCTATAATTTCACAACGGGTTCTACTACTTCTGAAATGGCTGTGGAATCCAATAATCCGGAAAATGAGGATTATATGGTTTCCAATCATTCCTATGGTTCATTGACTGGTTGGAACTACAATACAAATCAAAATGAATGGTATTGGTATGGCTATCCCCATATAAATGAAACTGAATCCATTTTGTTCGGAAAATACCAGGCCGGTGACAGAAACTATGATTTAGTGGCTTTCAATGCACCTCAACACAGTATTTTCAAATCATCCGGAAATAATCAAGGCGAAGGACCTGGTGCCACAGTTAATCATTATGCGTTGAATTCAAGTGGAGGTTGGGAATATTTTACCGGCGTTTACAGACCTGATGATTGTGAAGAAAATGACGGATATGATTGTCTTGCTTGGGGAGGAAGTGTTGCGAAAAACATGATTATGGTTGGGGCAATTAAACCTATGCCACCTACACAGCGCTATGAGCAACCAAGTGATGTACAGGCTACTGCATTTACAAGTTTCGGCCCCACAGATGATGGTAGAATCAAACCAGAAGTTGTAGCTATCGGACAAAGTGTTAACTCGCCTAACAGCTCATCTGATACGGCTTATTCCAATTGGAGCGGAACTTCTTTTTCTTCTCCTGCTGCTGCCGGTGTCGGTCTGTTGATGCAACAAGTAAAAAATGATACAGATGGTGGTTACATTCGAGGCGATATGATGAAAGCACTTTTGGTCAATTCCGCATTTGAATCAGGCGATCATTTAGGACCAGATTATAAATACGGATATGGTTTAATCAATGCTGTGGAAGCGGCCAGAACCATTCTGAATACAAATGAAAATTCCATGATGAAAGATTTAAAAATCACCACCGGAAATTCATACACAGCGAGTTTTGTTGCAAACGGAAATGAACCAATCAAAGCCACTATCGCTTGGTTGGATCCACCTCCGACTTCGCTTCCAACATCTGCGCTAAATGACAGAACTCCCATGTTGGTCAATGATTTGGATTTAAGAATCACTTCTGAGGGTACAACTTATTACCCATGGAAACTTGACCCGGACAATCCAGCGGCAGCTGCTACTCAAGAAGACAACACGGTGGACAATTTGGAACAAGTTTACATTGAAAACCCGATTGCCGGACAGACTTATACATTGACAGTTACCCACAAAGGTTCTTTAAGAAATGATGAACAATATTTCGCATTAGTTGTAACCGGTATTGGGGATTATTTGGGTACCAAGGATTTGAATGTAAATTCAACAGTCACTGTTTACCCCAATCCTGTAAAAGATAATTTGAATATCAAATTTGACAAAGATTTGGGAAATGTAGAAATCACATTGTTTGATATCATGGGAAGAATTGTTTATTCCGAGAATTTCCAATCTTTTAAAAATAATCAGGTCATAAATATGAATCAATATCCTGCCGGAACCTATTTGGTTTACATTAAATCCGATGAAGGAATTATTTCTAAAAAACTCATTAAAAATTAAACGTTTTATCTGAAATTATAAAATTCAAAATCGGAGCAAAACTGTTTTGCTCCGATTTTTTTTCTACTCTTTTCTGGCTTACTTTTGCAGTCAAAATTTTCAAAAATGTTCAGAACACACAATTGTGGAGAATTAAACCATCATCATATCAACCAAAAAGTTACACTCAGTGGTTGGGTTTCTGTCATTCGTGACAAAGGATTCATGATATGGATTGATTTGCGCGACCGCTACGGAGTCACTCAGTTGATTTTGGATGAAAAGCGTAGCGACAAGGCTTTGATGGATAAAGCTTCAAAATTAGGAAGAGAATTTGTGATTAAGGCCACAGGCACCGTAATCGAAAGAGAATCCAAAAACAAAAATATACCCACAGGAGAAATAGAAATTCTCGTCCAAGACATTGAAATACTCAACGAATCAAAAACGCCTCCGTTTACCATTGAGGACCAAACCGATGGCGGAGAAGAGTTGAGAATGCAGTTCCGTTATTTAGACATCAGAAGGAATCCGGTCAAAAACAAGTTGATTTTCAGGCACAAAATCGCGCAGGAAGTCAGAAAATATTTATCTGAATTGGATTTTCTCGAAATTGAAACCCCTGTTCTGATCAAATCTACTCCGGAAGGAGCCAGAGACTTTGTGGTTCCATCCAGAATGAATCCGGGAGAATTTTATGCTTTGCCACAATCACCGCAAACCTTTAAACAATTGCTGATGGTGGGCGGAATGGATAAGTATTTTCAAATTGTAAAATGCTTCAGAGACGAGGATTTAAGAGCCGATCGACAACCCGAATTTACCCAAATCGACTGCGAAATGGCTTTTGTCGAACAAGAAGATGTCTTGAATGTTTTTGAAGGACTGATGAAACATTTGCTCAAAAATATTCAAAATATAGAGATAGATAAATTCCCAAGAATGACTTATGCCGAAGCAATGAAAAAATACGGAAACGACAAACCCGATATCCGATTCGGAATGGAGTTTCACGAACTCAATGATTTGGCCAAAGGAAAAGGATTTGAGATTTTTGACAAAGAAGAATTGATAGTAGGAATCGCTGCGCCAAGCTTGAATTCATACTCCAGAAAAGACATAGACCGTTTGTTGGAATGGATTCAGCGACCGCAAATTGGGGCACGAGGTTTCGTTTGGGTTCGGGTAAATGAAGACGGAAGTTTTAAATCATCTGCCGATAAATTTTATTCTCAAGAGGATTTGGCCGGTATTGCCCAAAGAATGAATGCACAAAAAAATGATTTGATGCTCATCATGGCCGGTGATGCCAACGATGTCAGAAAACAACTCAGCGCGCTGAGAATGGAGCTTGCAGAAAGATTGAATTTGAGAAATCCAAAAGAATTCGCACCGCTTTGGGTGGTGGATTTCCCACTTTTGGAATGGGATGAAGACGAAAAAAGATGGTTTGCCATGCATCATCCGTTTACTTCGCCCAAGCCGGAAGATATTTCAAAACTGAAAACCAATCCCGGCGAAGTCAGAGCCAATGCTTATGATTTGGTGCTGAACGGAAATGAAATCGGTGGTGGTTCCATACGGATTCACGACCAGAAACTTCAGTCTGAAATGTTTGAATTGCTTGGTTTTACAAAAGAACAGGCACAGGAGCAATTTGGATTTTTGATGAATGCTTTTCAATACGGTGCTCCTCCACATGGTGGTTTGGCATTTGGCTTTGACCGTTTGGTTTCCATTCTGGACGGCAGCGAAACCATTCGCGATTATATTGCATTTCCGAAAAATAATTCAGGAAGAGATGTGATGATAGATGCCCCCTCGCCCATTGACCCATCGCAGTTGGAGGAATTAAAGCTGAAATTGGATTTGAAATAATATTGGTTTTAGGATTGGAAATTCTAACGCTTAGCATTAGTAAATAATCCATGAAATTTGAGTTATCCTTTACTAATAAAGAGATTACGCCTTGGAGCGAAATGAAGGTTTTTAAGCAAATGTTGGATAAAACCGAATGCTGAAAGATTTTTTACTTCTGGGAATTTTCTGTTTTCTTTGCAGCTGAAAATTACAGTAGAAATAACAAACAGAATGATTAACAATCGGTTTTTCATTGGAATCTTGCTTATATTGTTAATTAGTTTTTTTCATTGGAAATTAAATTTAAATCATTACTGCTTTGCATTCCACATCTGTTTGTGTTGCTGGTATAGTTCTATTATTAAAAAGTTAAAAGTTTTGAATCATTTTATTTTCGTACTTATCTCTTTCATCTGTTAATGACATCAACCAATCAAGATACATATTTTCCGGCATGGTTCTATACCCCATTTTATGGATATGGGTATATTCCTCATTCATTGTGTCCATTAATTCCTTTGCTTCCGGTAATTCTAAAACGGCATTTATATCAATGGTGAGTTTTGTCATCATAATTTTCTCATACTGCTTTTTATGAGTTTCGGCTTGCAATATCCATGCATTCGCAAAATATGGATAAGCTTCAATTGCCTTTTGGGTGCATTTCAAAATGAATGAGCCGTCATTGTCAGGGAAGCTTCTTTGATAGGCTTGTCCCAAATCAACCAATGTGAGTGCAATGCTTTCTTTATTATTCAATGCTTTCATAAAAACGCCATTGGTAACGGCATCTAAATGGATGTACCCCGAAGCCATCAACCAGCCGTCATGTGGAAATATCCCTGTGGTAAGTTCGGTATTGTACCACCCGACGGATTCAATATTATGCTTGATATAAATATGGTTCGGGGCTAATGCCAGATGTGCTGTAACGCCTAATTCTTCGGCAAGTATCTTATACAGATAGGGCAAGGAATTACAGTTACCCGTATGGGTCTTGAGCAATTTAGACACGAACAAATTACTTATATCCTCGTGTCCGAATACATCTTCAAAATCGTATCTAAAGGGTTTATAACTAAACAAGGTATCATTAACGACAACAGGAATAACTTGTGACATTACCGTAAAGACAGCGGCATATTTACTGACCTTTTCCTTGTCTTTTTCTCCATAATCAAGCTGTCTGCTTTGCATTACAGTTTTACAAAGCTGTGTAAGTATGTTAATTTCTCTATTGACGGAAACCGTATCAAGTTCGCCATTCAAATAGGCATTCTCAACGGAAAAAACGGCTTCTTTAAAATTGTACTGGTTCTCATCCTCTATCATATTAGAAAGCCTATTATAGGCATCATCATAGAGCTGTTGCTGTTGTGCTGAAGTGAATGTACTAAATATCAACAATAATATGAGGATAGTTTTTTTCAAATTGTATAGTTTTTAAAATATAAACTTTTAACTTTTTTAAAATTAATAGTGACCAAAGCGATTAAAAGATAAAAGAAGTAAAATATATCGAAATAGTTAGATGGAATTTTTGATGGTATAAACATTATAAATTATTCTGACGGAATTTGTTTGACAGACTTTAATGCTTTAAAAATACTATCGTATTTTGTTTCTTGCTCGAATTGTGGTTTAAAATAATTTAAGTTCTTATCTACATAAAAATTCCATAGAACGGGATTGTCATTTAAGATTATCTCGTTCGTTTCTGTTTTAATAAGAATATTTTTTAGGTTTAAACATATTAAGTTTTCTTGAATTGATGAATTTATCCCAGAAAATAAAACTACATCGTATCCTTTGTAAGATGTAGTTCCTAAATTTTCCAATGTTAAATCATTATATTTCAGTAATGCTTTAGGTGAGTTCTGAATATTTAAAAAATATAAGTCAGGCTCTTCAGAATGTTGAAGTGTAATAATAATTATATAATTCTCTTTTGCTAACTTATTACTCCCTTCAATAAACACATTGAGATAATCAAAAATATTACAATCCTTTGTTGATAAAACTTGGGAATATTTACAATTAAGGATACTTAATAAAATAAAAAGTAAAATTAATACTTTATTTCTGAATAGGTTTAAAACCATTTTGTATTGATAAAACTGAATTTCCATTGTAATGTACTGTTTTTGCTCCTTCTATATATTTTGGTGCGTAGACAAAATTATTTGTACTATTAGGAAATGATGTAGCGGTTAATCTATCTCCTCCAAATCCTAATTTGCTGTATGAGAATGTGTTTGCTTTTGAATTTGTAATTGAAACTTCAAAACCAGAAGGTGTTATAGCAGCACCATACTGTACGGAATGACTATGTCCATATAGTGAGATACCAGAAGTATCATAGCCGCTATTTAACCCAACATATTGCTTGTCGTTGAAAGGAAATACTCCGAAAGGTAAGTTAGTAGTTCCTACAACAGTAGTTGAATTATCTGTCAATATATTAAACTCAACATTTGTATTCTCTGCTGCGAATTTAAAATACTCCAAAGCTTTTGATTCATTTCCTCCAAAATTCAATGTGGTGTGTTTATCACTGGTATTTCCCTCAGAGTCTTTTCCGTTTACTGCATAAACTTGAGTATTGTCTTTCACAAATCCTTTTTCACCAACCTCTACACCTTTAGCTCCGCTTTGTACTGTTCCGTCAGAATTAAAGTCCTTTGCGGCATGCACGACATCCGTGTTAGATTCAGACATCCAAGTTAAGGTACCATCTGCATTTAATTTATAAATATCTTCCGGAGCCATACCTGTGGGATCATTAAATCGCAACGGATTATTATACACAAAGGCATAAGGCGACCAACTTGGAAATTCTTCTGCCAACGGGTCAGGACTAATCCACCGTCCCCGAATATCTGATAAGGGTTGAGCGTCAGGGTTCGTCATATCACGTTCCACAAAATCAATAATTTTCTTTGACTTGGTATTGTAATAAACAGAGCCAATGATAACAATGCTGTCTAAGTCATGCCATTCAAGATATTTACCCTTGCTTAGGGTAGCGATTTTTGGAGTATAACCGTATTTTTTGAACGGATTTCCCACTTGTATGTTGTGTTCTCTGCGTTCTTTTTCTGCTTGACTAAGGCTGTCCTTTTCTTGTGCGGAAACAAATCCGCCCATAAGCAGCAAGTAAAAAATAAATAAAAATCTGTTCATAGTTCTAAGTTTGGGTTTTTGAGCTACCTCCTCAAGTTCAATCTCGTGAATCTTTTTTTGATACCTAGAAATAGTCTCTCTTTCACTTATTAAAAGCGCGACAAGTTCTTGTTTTGTAAGGCTTTCCAAGGCTTCTTTCATGATGTAAACATACGAAAAAATCACCGATAAAACCCAATAAAATCAAAGAAAAATCAAGAAATTTTGAATCTTTTTCTTGTCCT
>Ga0265293_10000458_pt1 | contig 98358 bp, 110 predicted proteins | sample Munlanlewell138R_FD_192505 | JGI IMG/M metagenome (GOLD analysis project Ga0265293, IMG submission 192505) | Leachate microbial communities from a municipal landfill in Southern Ontario, Canada - Leachate well 138R | ecosystem: Engineered > Solid waste > Landfill > Unclassified | place... | reverse complement strand
CGGCCCACTGGGCAGCACACGCTCCCAGTTGATGCCCATGCCACCGGCCATCACCTCCAGATTGGCGAAACGCACCTCGACCGGGTGCATCTCGATCCACGAGGCGCGGGCGTGGTACACGTCGATGAAGCGGCACAGGCCGTCCAACGACGAGTCCGTCTCGCCCGCATGCAGCAGGCCGATGGAGATCAGCTCGGGGGGATACCCGTGCTTGCGCAGCTTGTCGGCCAGCTCGGGATTGCGCTCATGCAGCTCGGCGTGGCTGGTGGCCACCACCTCGGGCTGCATGTCTTGGTACACCATGATGCCCCGGCTGCTGTCGGCCCCGACCGACATGCCCTCGACCCCGAATTTGCCGTCCAGATCGGTGAATTCGTAGCGCATGACGCTCAACAGCACGCGGCCCAGGCCGCTGTGCGTGTACTCGGGCAGCTCGACGCGCACCAGGGCGAGTTGCTGCGCATCAAAAAGCTCGCGCTGCGGGTCGATGTAGTTGCCAAAGGCGCTGCTCTTTGCCTTGATCGCCGTTTCCAAGCCGCTCATCTCGTACTCCATTTCGATGATGCGCCACCATCGTAGCGCTATGCCATTATGGCTTCAATACTAACGCAAAATTGCAAGGTATAGATAAAAAAACGAGATTACGCTTTTTGAAATCAAAATCCGGGCGCTCGATGCACCGGCTCGAAGTCCCACAACTGGTAGTCAGGCATCTCCATTCGCCGTGGGTCGGTGAACTGGATGTACTTCTCCGGCGACTGGGAAATCTGGTCGATGGCCTTGAACAGCACACGCCCGACATTCAGCTCCACATCGGTCACGGCCACCCTCTCGATCTTCTTGATCCCCCCCTCCATCATCTTGGCGACCGCATCGGCAGACGCTTTGTTGATGCGCTCCAGCGAATCAATGGCCCCGGACATTTTGAAAGTCGCCCCGTACACGGTGCGCGCAATCCGGTCAATGTCCGGGCTCTCGCCGTTCGCAACCGCCTTGGCGATTTGCTCGGACACGTCCTTGAGATGCCCTGCGTACCGCACGGACTCGGCCTCGAAGAAAGTGGTTGCAGCATCCAGATAGGTCTTGAGATCGGCGCCACGGCCCAACGACTTCTCCGAGGAATACGTCTCGCAGGTGAGCTTGACCAGGGTTTCAATGCGCTCTCGCTGCATTTCCTCGGGCGATGATCCCTCCTGCTTGCCCTTGCGCACGAGGTCGATCAGAACGCCCATGTTCTCGGTGATCGCCTGATTCACATACCTGTCCTGCATCCACAGCAGCACATTCTTGTCGTAGCGACTGTCGTTGGACAGGTGAATCAGGTCATTCAAGACCAGCTTCTCCAGCACCGGCTCACGGTATGAGGCGGGCTGTTTTTTTCGTGGATCGGTACTGCTCATGTAAGTTACACCTTCGGCCCCTGTTGCTGATGAACTCCCACCGCCAGACTTTCACGCCCGACGCGCGTGTTGCGCTCCAGCGTGAAATCCGGGTAGATGGTCTGCGCCGCCGCCTCGAAGACCCGCGCAATGTCCGCCCGGTTTTCGAGCACATACGAGTCGAAAGCCTCGACCACGAACGGCGCGATCCGGTGGAACGGCGCGATCTTCCCTGCCGGGGAAGCCGACAGCGGAAAAGCGTCTTTCGTCTCGACATTGAGGCCGTAGTCGTAGCCGAACTCGCCCATGCCAACATACCGCGAGACGCCCTGAGCCAAGCACAGGATCGACGGCAGCAGCATGTCGGCCACATCCTCGGGGTAGAGCCTTGCCCCGTCATAGACGAACTGCTCGCCCCGTCCAAACTCAGCCTCAGCCAAGCCCGAAACCAGGGTATTCAGCGAATCCCAGCTCTGTTGCGTTTCATGTCCCATCACCATTCTCCAAACTGCCCGCTTGGGCGCTGACGATCAACTCACACACTTCATAGGTCTTGCGCATCACCCTGTCGTGCTCCGACAGCACATGCTCATAGCTCATGCCGCCGATGCGCTCGTAATTGGCAATGGCAAACGACCTGTCGATCTCCTGCATGTCGCGCAGCTTCTGCACGTCCTTGTACGCGCAGGCCTTATAGACCTCCACCATCACGCCCACGCTGACACCGTAGGCGCGCTGGATCATCAGGGCCTGCCCAAACTCGCTCAGGCCGTCCACGCCTTGCAGCGCGTGGTACTCGGCCTGCGCCGCCACTGCATAGACCAGTCGGCATGACATGGCCTCTGCATCCATAACGTAGTAGTCGAACAGGTTCACAAGGCCCAGCATCACCGGCATGGCTTGCAACGTGGCGAGCTTTCGCGCTGCGCTCAGGTCGAGCTGGCCCGAAGGCTTGGCGAACAACCGTGGCTGCTTGCTGCTGACGGCCTCAATCAGCCTGGAAAAGAGCGGCAGCGGCAGCTCCTTCGTGCGCCCGCCGATCTGCCGCCACTTGAATTCCTCGGTCACGGTGTCCAGGGCAATCGACGTTGCCATGGCGAATACCGTGCCGTAGTCCGGGTGTTCGTCCACCACCCCGACAAGGGATAAGCATGTTTGCCGCACTGCTGCAAGCCGCTTGAGCACATCGGCCATGCCGGTGAGCACCTGCCCCTCATCCAGATCGGCACTCACCCGGTAGGCCCTCGTGACGATCTGCGCGGCCAGCTTCGCGCTCGCGCAGCGCTGACGCACTTCGCCGTCCGCGATCAGGTTTACCTGGGCGGCAGTGTCGGACACACCTTCCCCCAGGTCGGCCTCGGCCAGCCTAGCAACCTGCATTGCGCTGGGATCAAAGCTCATCACGACACCGCCCTGTCGAGTCGGCGCAGCGCCTTGTTGAAGGGCTCGGAAAACAGGTGCATGGTCAGGTCGATGGCCCCGCCGCCGCCCTTGCAAGCGCGTGTGTCGTACCACTTCTCCCGGCAGATCAGCAGTTCATAGTCCTGGCTGTCCACTGAGACGTGATACCTGCTCGAATCCCTGTTCTTCATGGGCTGGTAGCTCGCGTCCAGCTTTGCATACGCGCCCACCGCGTCCAGTGCTTTCAGCAACGGCAGCGCACGAAGCGCATTCGCGCGCTCCACCGTTGCTTGGCTCACCGCTCTTTTCGTATAAGCCATCGGTAAACCCCAAGCATGTTGATTGCGGCAAATACCGCCTGCTGTGTCAGCAAAGGGATGCTCCAGACCTTGACCGCATACACGATCCAGGCAATGCTGGAGACGATCCACAACACCCAGGCCCAGGCGGCGAGCCGCCCCCGCCAAGCCAGCAGCAGCGCGCCAAAGATGCCAGTCCCCGCGCCCAGCAGCTCGGCTGGCGTCATGCGTGCCAGCTCTGCCGCAATGGCGTGTCGCAACTCATCCATGAGCATGCGAGGCCTCGGGAATCACGACCCAGTTCCAGTCGTTCTTGGTGGCACCACGGGACTTGATCTGCACCAGCATGGACTTTTGGAGCTTCACCCATGCCAAGGCCGCTTCCTCGACCCGCATCTTGGTCACAGAACCCTTCCAGTACAGCTCGTCGATCCCGAGGATCACCTTCGTGGACACCGCCGCAATGAAGTCCTCGGAGAAATGCGTAGGCGACTGCGAAATGCAGATCAGGGCCACGCCGAACTTCCTGGCCTCCTTTGCGATGGTGTTGATGATGTTGTCCGGGTCATCATCGAAAAAGATGTGGGCCTCATCGAGAAAGATCACATCGCGGATCGACTTCTGCTCGCCGCGCTGCACGGCCTCGGCGAACAGTTCCTCCAGCCGGAACAGCACGAACAATTTCCGTTCTTCCTTGCCCAGCGCACGAATGTCGTAACGCCAAACGGCGGCGTTGCGGTCGAACGGCGGCGGCTTGGCCTTGAAGATGCCGATTGCGTTCAGGTTCTCCAGCCGATCCACCACGCTCTTGAGCACATCGGTGGAGTCGTAACGCATCACGTCATCGACCTCACGGCCCGTGGAGATCGCGCTCACGTAGTCTGCGTAGGCGTCGATGGCCTTCTGCTTGGCCTTCTCGATCTCGGCTTGCAGCTTCTCGTCGCGGAAAGCCCGCTCACCCTGGCGCAAGGCCTCAAGCAGCTTTCTTTGATAAGCCGCTGATGCCTTGTTGACCACCCCCAGGCATGTGATCGCCTCCTGGCCGCTGCCCAAGAAACTCTGCTGCATGATGTAGCGGGCCGTGCGCAACACGTCCTTTATCGACGGGTGCGTGCGCGAAAGCGTCTTGGGAGGCCAACGAGTGATCGCACCCTCATACTCCCGCGAGTCGATGTACCAGCAACGGGCACCAGCGTCCCAGCGCGCGCCCAAGGACTTCGCCTCGTCCTTCTCAGCAATGGGCACGTCGATGTAGAGGCGCCCATCCGATCCATTGGACAGCAGATGCGTTTCGTCCTCGTTGACCGCCCACGTACTGGGATCGTCCTGGCGGAAACCATGCCGCTCGTACACGTCATAGAGCACGTTGCGCAGCGTGGCCTGCTGCTTCGGCCCCAGCTCGCGCATCACACTGTTCATGGTCGCCATGAACCCTTGAATACGCTTGCGCACCCCTCCAAAATGCACGTCAGGATTGACGCGCAAGGGGTTCAGGCCATACCCGGTCTGCTCGGAGAACATGACCGTGCTCGCCCCTTCAATATCAATGTCACCGTGAATGTCAAAGACGTAGAACCGCGCCGGGTGCGCCGGATCACCCGTCGCGGCCATCTCGCGGATCATCCGCTTGAGCGTGTACGTTTTGCCTGCACCCGTCATGCCGACGATCAGCGCATGTCCGTTCACCGTGGTTGCCGTGTCGGCCACCACCGGCACTCTGTTGCCGCTTTTCAAGTCGCGGGCCGAATATCCCCATGTCACCTGCACTGTCAGTCCTCCTTTGCACGGCCACCGCTGCGCAAGCGATCCGGCAGGCCGCGCACGGCGTCGTCCCAGTACCTGGGTCGATCCACGCGCCCCGCCACCTTGGCAAGCCAGTTCGCTGACATATCCCAGCGCTGGCCAAGCTCTACGAACGTCCACCCTTTGCGCACCAGTTCGGCGCGAAATTCGTTGGGTGTCATCCGCTCCAATGGCGCAACGTCGCCTTCGGTTTTCTTTGCAGACATGCCGCTGTTTCCTTTCGAGTACAGCACCACTATACCACCCGATGATGCGTTTACAGGGTTGTATAAGCCATGAACAATTCTCCGACAACTTCAAAAAGCGTTGTTTTTGCGTTTTTGTGGTTGCATACGCCGTTATGATGGCGTATAGTCCATCCTTCAACCTACCGAGAGGATCGCTATGAACGCCAAAACATCCCTGAAAGCCATGGCTGCTGATCCCAGCGATTCGCAGGTCAAAAAGACCGACCTGTGGAAAGTTGATCCACGTCGCCTGATTGAAATCGACGGGTTCAACCTGCGCGACTACGACGACCCGGACGTGATCGCGCAGATCGAGTCGTTCGCCGACGCCTACGCCAATGGCCGCTACGTGCCGCCTCTGATCGTGTGGGTGGACGACAAGGGCAACATCAGCCCAGTCGAGGGCCATCTGCGCCGTCGCGGCGCCCTGCTGTGCATCGAGCGCGGCCACGATCTGCCCTTTGTCGAGTGCCTCAATTTCAAGGGCAACGACGCTGAGCGTGTCGAGGTCATGCTGCGCTCTGCCGATGGCTTGCAGCTCAAGCCGCTGAACACGGCCATGGGCTATCTGCGGCTGCACCGCAAGGGCTACAGCAACACCGAGATCGCGGCCAAGGTGGGCCGCACCGTGGCCCGCGTGGAACAGCTTCTGCTGCTCGCCAATGCCAACAGCGACGTGCATGCACTGGTCAAGGGAGGTCGCGTGTCCGCAGACGGCGCTATCGAGGCCGTCCGCGTCCATGGTGAGGACGCTGGTGAATACCTGCTGAGCGTCCTGCAATCGGGCGGCAAAGCCACACGCCAAGCAGTGCGCGGCGCTGGCATACCGCCCAAGGTGGCCGGAAGCGTGACGGGTGCCTTCGGCGAGATTTTCAGCAAGCGCTCCCGCGTGTTGGAAGGCCTCGCCCGCTGGGAAAAGGGCGGTATGCCGAAGGGCCAGAAGATCGAGGTCGATGCCGAGGCACTGTTCGCCCTCAAGGAAGCCCACGATGCGCTCACGTCCATGAAGGAAAAGCGTGCCTCGCGCAAAGCCGAGCGCACCGCCAAGGCCAGCCAGCAGAATCTGGACGGCCTGGACACCTGAGCCGCCCACATGCCATCCTGGCAGGCAAGCCACTGCGGCTTTACCCACCCAGGATGGCCGCTGCGCATGCGCGCTGGGCGATGGTTTGAAGGTGTACGAGCTGGGCATAGGTAGGCATGTTCTTGCCGCGCAAAATGCCCAGCACCGACTCCAACGGCAGGAATCAGCGGGGCGGCGCTATTTCTGCATCTCCCGCCAATTCCTTGATCCAGTGGTATCCCACGGTGAAGTCGCAGACCGTGTAGCCAGTGTCGAACCCCTGAATCTGCTCCGACAGGCTCAGCAGTTCCCGCAAGACCTCTGGCGGCGTTTCTTCCACATCCCATGAATCCGAGGCGTCCTCCAGGGCATGCAAGTGCCTTGCCTGACTGAACGGATTGCCGCCCACGTCGATGCCATCACGCATCGACGTGTAGAGCTGGCGAGCGGCCTCCTGGCCCGTGCCCTCTACCCGCTCCATCAGGCCGACGACATGCCGCAGGAACTCCGTATGAGCCTGCGGCGTCGCCACCACTGCCTTGTAGCTCTCGATCTTCATGGCCTCATGTCCTCCGTCGCCGTGACCTCATGAATCAACGTGGCCCGGTATTCGTCCATCAGCGCGTCGAAGCACGCACGCAATGCCTGCCGATCCTCGCCAGATGGATTTGGGCTCATGGTCATGTCCCCTACCCTGCGGTCATCACCAGCTCCGTACACGAGGTAGTCGCTACGCCCGCCCAGTTCCTCGATCTTGTCCTGCACATAGGCCGCGCCCGCGCGAGCGAACAGCTCCCGCGTGGTGTTCCAGTAGGGCGACGATCTCATCTTGTCCAGTTGCTCGGCATCCTTGGCAAACCGCGACGGCTTGCGCAGATCGGGGTGCCCCAGCAGTTCCTCTGGCAAGGGCAGATTGCGCTCGACGTAGGCCCTGACCGTCTGGCCCAGGCCCTCGTGCTTGCCGAAGTGCCACGCATTGCCATGCAAGGCCTTTGGCGCATCCTTGCCGAGCTGGCCGCGCCACTTCGCAACCATCTCGCTGCGCACGTCATCCGCCAAGTCGGACAGTAGGTGAAAGCCGATTACGCCGCTCTCCCCCACGAACGAACGGTAGGGGTTCTTCCCGGCCTCACCCACGATGGTGTTCACGCGCTGCTCGATCTGCCCGCGCACCGACTCCAGAACATGGGAAAGGTCGGCCATGGCCTCGCCACGCTTCTCGGGAGGTATCCTGCCCAGCCAGGACTCCGCGTTGGACTTGCTGCGGGCCGCGCCTCTGGCCGACTGCTCGGCCAGTTCCTCGGGCGTGGCGTTCCGCCAGCTCATGCGCGTTGCCAGGACGCCAAGCGCCTTGAGATGCGGCGCCTTGGACTCAGACGCATAGAGCCCGGTGCCCATGTCCACAGCCATCTTCCGGTCGAAGGCATGGAACCACTCGTGCGCAAGGCTTCCAGCGCCCTTCATCCGGGTCATGTTCATCACGAAGCGCCCAGGCTCGAAGTGCGCCAGGGCCGCACCTCTGCCGCCCGTTCCACGAGCGCCGAAGGCCACGGCCAGCTCGCCGCCGAGAGACACGTCCTTGGGCCTCAGATTCAAGGCTTGCGCCAAGTCCGCAAAGCTGTCGTAGGCCATGTTGATGACCTCCTGACGCTCTTTTTGTGGAAGCCACTCGCCGTATTCGATGGCCCTGAATCCAAACTGATCCAGCAGTTCCTCGGCAGTCACGTCTCGGCCTTCCCGCCAGTCCTCGCCAAACCGCTTGACGCTGGCGAGATGCGGGACGTGCAACTCTTTGTCCAATTCCGCCTTGCGCTTGCGCTCGGCCACCTCGGCATCAGTGGCGGTCTTGCTTTGCTTCACAAGCGCCGTCCAGGGTTCCCGGTACTCGATCCTTTGCGTCTGCGAATTCCATTCCCTGGTCGCACGCTGGATCTTCTTCTCGGCCTGCCAGATGACGTTGCTCCAAAGCACCTTCGAGGTGTCCCTTCCGAGCTGGAACCACGTATCCCCACCGTAGATCAGTTGCGATTCCCCTTCCCCGGCATACTGCTTCGCCTCGATCACCGCGTTGCCGAAATCGACTTCCGTGGTCACGCCCTCGAAAATGTCCCGGAACCTGCCGACTGCCTCGACATACTTGGCCGCGCAATCTCTCGCATCGTGGCCGGGGCGCTGCGCAGGCGCCGTGTTGATGCTGTCCTTGACCAGCTTCAACGCCATCGCCACCTTAGCGTCCATGCCGCGCTCGCGCATCGCCGCGTAGTCCAGGGGCGGCCAGATGTTCTGCTTGCTGACGTGCAGCTTGATCTCAAGGTCGTTCAACCCTGCCAGATCGTCCTGGCCCAAGGCACGCTTCGCGTAGTCCTTGCGCGCGCCGCCGATCTTCTCGCCCACGTCCACATGCTTGCGCTTGTCCGTGGCATCCAAGCGCAGGGAGCCGTCTTCGAGCACGATGCTGATGCCCGCATCCTCCAGGGCCTGGACAGCACGCTCGCGCCCGTGCTCGGGGAAGCCCACGCTTTCCAGGCCGTTGCGCGTGGTCGTCGCCACTTCGAGGGCCTGGGCAACCTCTCGGGCGCGAGCGCCGCTGTAGTTCCAGTAGTCGCCCTGCTTCACGAAGCTGATAGGCGCCTTGGCCTCATCGACGGCCTTGGCCTGGGCCATGGCCGCAGCGCGCTCTGCCGCCACTTCGGCGTTGACCATCTTCTGCCACAGCAGGCGCGCGCCGAGAAGGGTATCAAGCACCTTTTCCTTGGACTCGATGCCCAGCTTCTCTGCGCTCAAGGCAAGGGCCTCATAGACCCCGTTGTCGATGGCGCCGAGCTTGCGCAGCCGCCATTCGCCGCGCTCGCTGCGCTCCAGGGCCGTTTCCGTCTCGCCGAACACTCCATCGGCCAAGTTGGAGTGGCGCTCAGCCAGCTCGTACCCCTCGGCGAAAACCGCCACCTGGCCCCACACCATGTCCGAGGATTCCTCGGCCAGCAGCTTCGGATCAGCGATCCAGGCATCCAGCCGTCCCAGTGACTCGCTCAGTTTGTCGCGGTAGGCCATGCGCTCGCGCAAGTAATCGACCACCAGGGACTGCGGATCGCCGCTTGGCTTCAACCAGAGTGCGTTTTCCGGGGAGATCGTGCGCCGCAGATCGGGCATGGCCCACACGTCGCGCAAGGCCACCACCTTGCCCTCGCCCGCCACCATGATCGGCACGGATGCCGCGTACCCGGCCCGGTGGTACTCACCCTCTTTGAGCCCATCGGCAAGCGCTGCCGCCTCTGACACGTAGTACGTGACCAGCGCGTCATCCCGGTAGCCCAACATGCTCGCCTGGAGCGCGAGGGCCACAGGAATCGTCTTGTCCCTGTCCTCGCGTTTCAGGCCCAGGCCTGCGTCTTCAAGGGCCTGCGTGATGGGCACAGGCCTCTCGCCCTGGCCCCATGGGCTCTGGTTTGGCACCCACGCCCCTATGGAGTCGTTCACCATTGCCTTGCGCAGCCGTTCCCAGCGTGCCTCGTAGCCAAGAAAATCCTCGCTGGCCACAAGAACGCGATCCAGCGGCATGTCCACCACATCACTCGCCGACAGCCCAGGCATGACGGCCTGCAACTCGGACAGCTTGATGCTGTCCCGCACAGCCTCTGCCGCGAAGGTCGGGTACTCGGCACCGTGCTGGTCGAAGTCCTCGCGCGTGCCGGACGCCAGCCGGGTCGGCTTCATCTCGCTGAACCCGAGATCGGCCAGCGCGGCGTAGAACCGCGCCGGGGTGAATCGTTCCTCTACCGAGGGATCGAGAACCTGCGCAATGCGCCGCTGCGCGGCCCAGTCCCTGGAGTGCCGCATTTCGAGCCGCAAGACGGTGCGCGAGCGCGCATCCGACTTGGGCAGCACAGACAACTTGGCACCAAAGCGGGATAAATCAAACCACCTCATCTACCCCTCCCTTAAAGCACGGCTGTCAGACGCTCGCTTACCTCTTTGGCAACCAGCATCAAGCCGCGCAACTCGGCGATGGAGTCGAGGAAATCCGGTGCGCTTACCGGCTTCCCGCCCAGGTGCGCGGCCTCCACCAGCCATTCACCGCCGTTTTCGTTCATGGAGGCCACCAACCCGCCCAAGTACCTGTTCTTGTCGCCACGAACCACGCGCTCAACAACAAGGCGATGCCCACCATCCCGGACTGCGTTGACGGTCACATGCACGCGCTCGTCGCCCTGGCCGTACACAAGGAAGATGCTGCTGAAAGCGCCTTCTTCGGCCTCGCTGCCGAATGCCAGCGCAGCGCCAAGGACGGCGCCCAGGCAAACGGCAACCCCACTGTCGCCACCCAGGCCGAAATCAGCGGCGCTGGCACGCAACAACGCGATGCCAGGGAACCTCGCACGGTCTTGTTCAAGGGGCAGCATGCTCGGCCTCCCCTCCAAAGACCTTCTGGCGCACGGCCTGCAAAACCTCTTTGATGCGCTCGATGATGGCCTGAACCGCAGCCCTCAACCGCTCGGCATGCGATTCCGACTCGCCACCGAATACCGGCGAATCCGCAGCCTTTTCTTCCATCTTGTCCTTCGTCGCATCAATCCGGCTCTTGGCCTTCATGTGGTTTGGGTTCCCGTCCACATCGGCGCCCAGCAATTCCTCGTTGCCATGGTCGTACTGCCGAATCCAGCTCGACAGGGCCTTGTCCATCGCCACCTTGGACTGGGTGGCCTCGGGGGAAGCCGCAACCTCCTTCACGAACTTGTCGTGCAGATCGGCCCACTCCCCACCCGGCTTCATCTTCGCCATGGCATCAGGAACGGAAATCCCCGCCTTGCGCGCACGTTCCTCGATCTCGTGCCGCATCGCGGCCATCGGCGGCACCTTCCAAAAGGAATCGACGGCATTGCCGTAGTTTTCCGCCGCTTCCTCGACCTTCTTGACCCGGTACTCGGAGATCGTCGGCAGCACGGAAACCGCGTCGAACCGCTTGGCTTCCCTGGCATCCTTGATCCCCTGGCCCAGCGTGGCCGCGCCACGGCCCAGGGCACCCGCAGCAGCGCCCGCGAGCCTCACGGAGCCACCCGCCAGAGCGGCCATACCACCGATGAGTGCGCCGCCCGTGGCAAGCAGCTCGTTAGCAACAGTCCCCGTACCTGGGCCGCGCACACCGCCCTCGGCGGCTGGAGCGCCACGTCCACCAACGGACACCCCGGCGCGCAGCTCGGCACCCTTTTCCTCGCGCAGCGCGACTGCCAGCTTCTCCGAAATCTGAGAAACCGCCTTCGCGCGCGCATCCGCGTCCATGGCCTCCAGTTTCTCAATGTCCTCGTTCTTGATCCCCATCTGCCGCAGCAGCACCTTGGACAGCTCATCCAGAGGCACCTTGCCATCCTTGCCCTTGGCCTGCACCTCGGCAAGAACGTCTTCCTTGTTGATCTGCGCGGCCACGCCGGTTCTCACCTCCGTGGACTTGCTCATGCTCATACCGACATTCGCGCTCACTCCTTCATTACTCACGCCCACGTTCGCCTCGAAGCTCTTGGAGGTTTTCGAGCTAGTGAAAATATCAGCTTTCAGTTCTGTAGGCTGCGGTTGCGTAGGAAGCTGAATAACTTCTGCCTTGCCACCCGGCAAAATCCTGAACCTTGTGGAAATTTTGCCGTCCGCCTCGTTTTCCGGTTTTTCCGATGGTTTTGCAGCCTTCTCCGCAGATTCAATTTGAGCGTTGTCATTCACAACCGTTTTCGTAGGCCCGAATTTTTTAAGGCCTTTCTTTATCTTCAAACCGTCCATGTCCATATCGTTTTCACTGCTCATGGCCCGCTCCTATCGTGATTACCGCAGAGTTTGCACTGCGTTCTGCCGTACAGCGCGCTCCCGCGCCGCATCGACTGTCTTGCGCTGGGTTTCGGCCTCTTGCGCAACCAGAGTAGCCAAAAGGCCCTCCACTTTTTCTTTCTTGCGGTAGATGGCTTCCTGCATGTAATTGCTGACAGCAATTGTCTGGAGATAATCCACCCACAATGCACGAGAAGAAACCTGGGTCAGATTCTTCTGCCATTCGGCATCAATCATCCGACGCTTAGATTCCCTCGCAAGCATCTCCGAGGGAGACACGTTTTCATATTTCTCATATCTCACTCCAGGCAAAGTACCGTAGCCATCCCGGTCTGAAAGGAATTCAGTTACCGTTTTGCCCTGTGCATTTGCCTGCACCGCTACCGAGTTCGCCGCAATGGTCTGAACATCGGTATATTCAGCATTAGGCGGCGTACCATTGGGGACGCTGCCATACAAAATCGCATATTGCGCCTTTGTATCCTTGCCCAGTACAGCGTTATCCTTCGTCGCATCGCCGACGAACGTATATGCGTCACACATATAACCCGCTGGATCGGTCGTATATGTGCCATCGCTCTTTTGCGAATAATGATTTTGCGCCTGGAATACCTGTTCTCGGGTCATCCCCTTCTGAACCCACTTATTCCGGGCATCATCCTTTCGCTTTACCGTGTATTCAAGGTGCAAGTGTGGCCCGCTGCTGCGGCCCGTATTGCCCGACAAGGCCACGAACTGGCCTGCCGTCACCTTGGCGCCCACGTTGATGCCATTGGCGTAGCCGCTCAAGTGCATGAACCAGACCAGATCACCCTCGGCGTTGCGGATCGCCAGGAAGTTGCCCGCCCCGCTCGGCTGGACGCTCTTGTAGGCCACCGTTCCATCGAAAGGCGAATACAACTGCGTGCCCACCGCTGCCCGCAAATCCTGCCCGCCGTGACCGCCGCCCTTGCCGCCGTTGTAGTACGAGCGCCAAGTGCCAAAGCGGCTTGTTGCGGACATCCCGCCGCCGCCCTTGGTGGGGTCGATAGCGCACGAGGCGGCGGAAGCCGCCTGCGGCACCGCGATGGCACCAAGAGCCGCAGCCACCCCAATAAAAGCAAGCCGCTTGAATGCCTTCATAGCCACTCCTTACGACCCCAGCTTGCTCGTCGCCGTCTGCCGCACCGCCGAGTCGGCTGCGGCATTCGCCTTGCGGGACTGCGACTTGAGCTTGGCGGCAACCGCACTCGCCAACTGCGCCTCCATGCGCTCCCATTGACGGTACTGGCGTTCTTGCAGCGACAAGTCCAGCGCCTTGATCTTGAGCAGTTCAACCATCGCGCCACGGTCGTTCTGCGCAGCCATCACGCGCGCCCAGGTCTGGTATTCCGGCGTGTTGCCCGCGTAGCGCTTGATCTCGGTTTCGTACTGCTTCGACAGCGGCAAATCGCCGTGGCCGTGCTCACCATCCTGGCCGCTCGTGGTTTCGAGCTGGATTTGCTTGAGCGAGGCCAGCGCGCTGCTGCGCACTGCATCCTTCTGTAGCTTGGCCTGCTGGTACGAGGCAGCGACCTCGGAGCTACCGGCGCCCTGCGGCACCTCGCCGTCCGGCAGGCCCGACAGGTTGTTGATGAAGGCCGACTTCGCCTTGGTCAAATCTTCCTCGTTCGCCGTGGGCTTGAACAGCGTTGCCACGGACAAGCTGGCCCCCGGCAAACTGCCCTCTGCGGCGCACAGGCCGGAGTCAGCCTGATCCTTGGTGCAGAACAGCGCGTTGTGCTGCTCCAGCATCTCCTTTTGCGCCAACACGGGGTTGGCGAAGCGGCCCGGTGCCGCCTGCACGTCCGTGCGCACCGCAGCCGCCGCCATGCCGTTCAAATCGGACTCGGCACGCGAAATGCCGAGACGGCCCTGGAACACATAGCACGGCGAGTAGCCCTGCCCAAAGTCGCCGCCGTACTCGAAGCGGGCCTTCTTCACGCGCTCAGCCTGGGACAGCGCGTTGAGGCTCACCGCGATGTTCTGGTTCGTATTGCGCAGACCATCGGAAATCTGGTTGGCCGATACCGCCTTTTGCTTGGTCAAGATGGCGACCGCGCTAATCAGGCGCTCGCTCTGAAACCAGAGCTGGGCCGACAGCGCGGCGTCCAGCGCCGTGATCGTGCCGGTGATCGTCGTCGCCGACCACGCGAAGGCCGGATACACCCATGCCTCCTGATACTGCGGCGGGCAGTACGCATAGGCTGTCACGGCGACCGTCAGGCCCGTCACGCCCACGAGCAGGCGGCGTTGGGCGCGCGACATGGTGCCGGTTTTCGCCGGGGAGCTTGTTCTCTTACGCATACCGTGACCCTTATGGCTTCACCGCCTGGGCGGCGGTCTGTTTCAGGACGGCCTGATGCTTGCGATCCACATCCGCCTGCATCTCGTCCGTGCTGCTGAGCACCAGTGCCGCCAGATTCGCCTCCAGGCGCTGGCCCTGCTCGTATTGCTTGTGACGCATCCAGACCTCCAGGCCAGCCATCTTGGTAGCCTCAACGATCAGGCCGCGCGTCGTTTGCGCGGCCATGGACGATGACCACTGCTGCGCTTCCTTGCCGCCGAAATACTGGTTCACGCGCAGCTTCATCATCTCGTTCGGCGACTTGCCCTGGAACTCATCGGTGCGCGTGTTGTTCGCGTCGATCATCGCCAGGGAATACGCGGGAATCGACAGCAGCGAGTCCTTGCGGTTCTTCTCGAACAGGTAGGCCTGTCCGGCAGGAGATTTCCCTGCATCACTGCTGATCTTTTCGTCGGGATCGCCCAACACGTTCTGGATAAATGCCTTGCGTGCCAACGCTTCGTCGCTGTCGGCGCTCACCCCCGTGAACAGGAGGCCCGCATTCGTGTCGCCGCCAGGAACCGTCCCAAGCGTGCAAAGGCCTGCCGATGCCTCCGATGGCGTGCAAAACTTGCTGCGGTGCATGTCCAGTCGGTTCGCCATCGCTGACACCCGCGACTGCACCATCGTTCCCGGCGCCGCGTCGAGTTGGCTCACCAGCCTGCGCGCCGATCCGGGCGCATCATCGAATGCCTTATCCAGCGTCCGATTGCGCACGATGGTGCCGCAGGCGTCATAGCCTTGCCCGGTCGTGGGCGAATAGTCGAGATAGGCCCTGACGGTGGCATCGTTGATGCGCTGCGCACGCACAGCGTTCACCAACGTCTGTCCTGCATTGCGCGTGGCGTCAACTACCTGATTGGCCGACACGCCCTCCTGCTTCGTGGCCACCGCCACCGCAGAGATCAACTGCTCGAAGCGCAGTTGGCTTTGCGCCATGAACAGGGCTTGGAAGGCCGCAAGCTGGGCCACCACGGCGCTTGTCAGCGCCGAGATCATGCCGATAGTCCAGGCCTCGGCAGGCCCGCCGCCGTACAGCGCACCATAGGCCACGCCCGACACGAGCAAACTGCCCGCCACCGCCGTGACGACGATGGCCCGCTTGCTGCCGAGCATCGTTGCCAGGGCCGTTTGCACCAGATGCCGTTTCACGGCATGTCGATCTCGTTTTCGCATATCCCTACTCCAAGACTGTCGAGCGGCGCATGCTCACTTGCCCGACAAGGCTTTCAGCAACCATCGAACCGATGGCCGTGTCCCGCATGTTCTGCAACCGGGCAGAGGCGCACGCCTCGGATTTGCAGTTGATCCCACTGGGCGCTCTGGTATCCACCACGTTCGTGATGTAGTTGAATGCCGCCAGCTCCACATCGGGCGTCATGGTCTGCTCGCCGAACGGCCCTGAGTACGAGGCATCCCACGCCTGCATGCCGTTTGGTTTCACCTCGCACAATCCCTGCTTAGCCTCGGACACGGAGCAAAAAAGCTCCCTGTGCTGTGCCAGCACGTCCCGATCCGCCACCGCCCGCGAGTCCGTCGAGGCGATGGCGAAGTTGGAGACAAACTCGCGCGTGTTCTTGGACGCCTGATTGAAGACCTCCACCTGCACCCTGCGGTCAAACTGCGCATCGCACTTGAGCAGCATCGGCTGGCCGAGCGTCGGGTCGTAGTTCTGCACCACTTCCCGCACGCGCTCAGAGGTCATCAGCGTGCCCATTGCCACCGCAAGCTGCTTGCGCGTGTTGACTTCCGCATCACTGATCTGGTTGGCAGCAACTGCGTTCTGCTTCACCTGGATCGCCAGCGCGCTCACCTCGCGCTGCATGGTCTGGAACCATGCAAGCACCGTGGCCCAGCCCGCATGAGCCTCGGCAGAGAGGCCGACAAGGGCGACGAGAGCCACCACCCTCGCCTTTCTGATTGCAGCCTTTTTCATGCCTCAGCCTCACTGGAACAGGTTGCTGAGCTTCTGCGTCAAGGTCTGGTTCTGCTGCGTCTGAGTGGTGGTGCCACCGAACACCGCAGACGAACCAGACGACGAGGCCTGCGCCGACTTCGCGCCGCCGCTGCCCAGCAGGGCATTGATCTGGTTTTGCAGCGACGTGATCTGGTTCTGGATGTTGTTCACGTTCTGCTGCGCGGCTTGCAGCGCCGTAGCCTGCGACGAGCACGAACCTCCACCGACCTGCTGGCAGTAGTTGTAGGCCTGCTGAGCCTGCCCCAGCGCGTCCTGAGCAGGGCCAAGGGAGGCCTGCACCTGACCGAGCTGCTGCGTCAACTGCTGCACCTGGGTGTAGCTCCCCGAGCCCTGATCGCCGCCACCCGTGGAGTCGCCCACCGGGGTCTGCGGGTTGTTGGCGAAGGGCTGGCCGGTCGTGTACGTGCCGGACGAGCCGATGTTGTAGTTCGAGCCGAGGTTCGGATCGAGCATCGTCAGGCCGCCGCCGTTGTTCAGGTTCGCACTCAGGCCGTTGAGCGCGCCGATGTACTGGTTCGCCTGACCGATGGCCTGGTTGATCGGGCCTGTCACCATGCCCGTCACCTTCGCCACGGCAGAGCAAATTTTCTTCTTCGCGTACTGCAACACCGCGTTCTGCGCGGCGGAAATGATCGTTGCGAGCGACGGGATCGCAAAGGACAGGTCGATCAACGAGCTGAGGCCCGCGAAGCAGTCCGCATTCACGTCGAAAAGCTGCTCCACGTTTGGCGACGCCGAGGCCAGCTCCAGATGCGCCTTGAGCGACATATTGATGGCGTGGCCGACCGTACCCTCCTTGTCGCCCTTCGCGCAGTCCTCGGCGTCCTGGCGCATCTGCGCCGTGATCGCCGACTCCTGATCGGACAGCAACGTGCTGGACGGATCGCTGTACGATCCACCGCCGCCCGTGCCGCCCGCCGACAGCGCATAGCCGCCCGCCAACAGGGACAGGCCCAGGACGGTGCCAGCGATGAACCGCTTATCCCCGAAAAACTCCTTGACGCCGCCCACCCAGCTTTGACGGGAAACAGCCATCGGAACATTCATCGCATCAGCGCTTGCCATTTTCGACCCCCATGATTGACTTGATACGCTCAAGCCGAGAACTAGAAAAAATTTCGCCGATCAGTTGGGCCTTTGTGAAAGCCTCAAGCCGTCGCCGCACAACCAAAACCAACCGATCATTTGTCGTTGCTTCGCCAAGCAGCTTTTCAAGTTGATTGCCCAGTTCTTCGTTCTGCTCGCTCGCCCGCTTGAGCAGGTACAGGCATCGGCTCGACCGCATGCCGCCGAGCAGTTCGAGAAATTCACGCGGCGCGGCATGAAGACTGCTCATGCCACCCGCATTCAGGAAGGACTGCAACTGGGTCACGAACGCCTTGATCTCCAGCGCATTCGGGGCCTCGTCTTCCTTGAAATCGACAGCCCACCCGTCCACGCCATCAATGCGAAGCAGAAACGCCAGCATTCGCGCGCTCTGCGTAGAGCGCGCGAAGCTGGACATGATTGCGTAACCACTGAGGTCAACAGGCGCCGTCGCGCCGCCAACTTCCGCCATAAATCACCTTAAATCAACTTGCCATTGTCGAAGTTGTCAAAAAAACGTCGTTTCGATATTTTGACACCACTTGCCCTATTGCGCCATCAGTTTCATCCCATGGAAGCCACAGCGACTGCATCACGCGACGCCGTGTGTTGCGCCTCGATCCGGTTCTGCTGCTGCAACTGCTTGACGATCTCCAGATCGAGCCCGCTGACATAGAACCGCCCCACATGGCTGCCGCTCGACAATCGTTTCAGCAGTTCGGGCAGCTTGCCCTCGTCGAAAGTACAGCTCATGGTCTTGCGGTTGCCCGCCAGGGTGAGCCGCAGGCTGTCTGGCGAGGTCTTGGCCCCAACGTCGAAAATCCGCGCGTCTGTCATCAACCGCCCAGCCGCCGACTTAGTTCCAGGCAGGCGCATCGTGAACTGCCCAGGCGAGCGGCGCGCAATCGAGATGCCGCCGTCTTCCGGCCCGTCCATCACCGCGTTGTTGTAGATCAGCAGCTCCGCGCACGGCTTGTAGCCCTTGTCGGGCCGCGCCTCGTGCTTGGCATCCACGGCGTGGATGTACTGCATCACGTCGTCGGCATCCATGCCCATGGGCATCGACTTGATCTTGTCCGCCGAAATGTGCGATTTCACCAGCACCGCGCGCTGCCGGTTTCCATGCTCATCGGTGTAGAGGATCGGGTGGCCCAGGCCGTTGTTGCTCGCCAGCTCGACGCTGCGGAAGATGTTGCCGCTGAGCACGGTCGCCGAGCGCGTAACCATGCCATCCGGCGCATCGTTGTAGCCCGACATGATCTTGTCGAACTCTCGCTTGACCCAGTTCTGGATACCGTGGTCAGGCTTGTCGGGTTGGATGCGCATCGACAAGTTCTCGCTCAGGAACTTGTCTTGGTTGAACAAGGTTGCCAGTGAGATCGTCTTGGGCCGACTCTCGCCAGGGAACACGACACGCATGCGGTACTCGCCCAGGCTGGTCAACCGATCCGCCGACCTGGGCAGGGACACATCGGTCACATAGCCCTTGAGCGTGCCCTTGATCTGGTCATCAAATTCCACCAGCGTACCTGGGAGCATCTGCTGCCAGCCGCGCAGCAGGTAGCGCATGCGCGTGTCGGCCCGCTTCGCGCTACTGGCCTTCTCGTTCTTGAGCGCGTCATCCAACGCAACCGCCCGCCCTTCCACCGCCTCGCGCAGATCGTCCGGGAGCTGCTTGTGGATGAAGGCCTCTGCCGCCGCGCCCAAGGCCTCCCGGAACTTCAAGCGGTTCGCCACGCCGTCATCGCCCTCGCCGAAGCCCTGGAGGTAGTCGGTATTGCCCGCCCGGATCATTTCGAGCAGCTTGGCTCCACGGATCGGAACGACTTCTTCCTGATAGTGCAGGTTCACGATCTTCACGGGCTCATCGAACGTGGAGGACGTGATTTTCAGGGTCGGGCTCACCAGTTCTTCCTCGGAAGCAACACGGGCATTCCACTCGTACACCTCCACCTTGAACGGGTTGATGCCGCGCTGCTCCAGTTCCTCCACCTTGTCCGCAAAACGCTGCGAAAGGGTGCCAAGGATTTCTTCTTGCTTGGCTACAGGAACCATCACCAGCCTGCCCATCAGCTTGTTGATGTACGGGCAGTCCTGGCTGCGCCTGTCCAGCGCATCCTCGTCCGTGGGCAGATCAATATCGAGATCGCGGGCCACGCTCGGGTTCTCGGCCAGCCATTCCAACGCGATCTGATCGCCCAGGTCATTGAGCAGATCGAGGTCTTCCCCCTCGATGTTCGCGTTGTCGCGGTTGCTGGTCGTGTTGGCGGACAGCCTGCGCAACTTGGCGTTGTGCATCATGGTCAGGCGCGACTCGGCAGGCAGGCACGTCTCCAGCGTGCGCATGATCGGATGACACACCTGATCGCGCCGGTTGACCCGCCCCATCCATTGCAGGAACTCGGCGATGTTCGCCGCCTTTTGCGCGACGATGAATTCGCGCTGCCGAATATCGGAGTCAGCAAAGCGGTTCGTCGCATGCAGCGAGATGCCCGTGGAACCTGCGCGCGTGATCGTGATGCAGTCGTAGGTGCCGTTCTGATACCCGGCCACGTTCGCCACGGCGTTTGCCTTCTTGTGTTCCTCGGGAACCCACCTCCCACCATCCAACTCTTTGCGCAGCGAAAGAGTTCTGCCCGACACCTCTGCTGGTTCGTACCCGTGCTCACGCAAGCGCTGGTTGATAACGTCCAGCGCACTCAGCGGCATATCCGGCAACTCACGGATCAGCTCGCGCAAGGCGTTTTCCTCGTCCGCGTATTCCTCGCTCGAAGGCTTCTGCGTGCTGTACTGACCGTAACGCTCCATCACCTTGATGACGCCAATGCGATCCAGCATCACCTCCAACAAATCGCGGAACTGAGGTGGCTTGTCCAGCTTCACCGCTGCCATCTGGTCATCCACCCGCTTCTTGAGCGCCTCCAAGCGCTCCTGCGCAGCGGCCTTGTCGTCGCCTGGATCGGCTTTGAGCTGTTCCATCTCATCCAGAAGATCGGCCACGTTGGCGCGTCGAGCAAGCACCTCGCGCAACAGACTTTCACCCGTGTTTTCAACGGCAATCACAGGCTTGCGCCCCTGCTGCAAGGCCTCCACAGCGGCGTCCGCAGCGTCCTCAACCACCAGCGAAAGCAAGAATTGCCGGTTGATGTTGTAGAGGCGCGATCCAAAATTCATGCTCGTGGCCTGCATGCGCATGCCCTGGCGATCCTTCTCTGGAATTTCCTCAAACTGCTTTTTGAATTCCTTGTTGAGCCCGTTTACTTCTTTGTTCACATCGCCCGACAGGTACGACATGCGGCTCAAAATCCGCGCCACCTTGTCGCTGATCTCTCGATTGAAGGCCGTGCGCTCATCCGATGGTTCGCGCGTGGCAAATTCCAGCTTCGACAAGTCCAGCTCGCGCCGGATGAAAACCCCGTCGCGGGCCATGTTGGAGCTGATAGCCTCCATCAAGGCCTCGCCGCCCGCTTTCAGCGTCTCCGGCAGGCTCGCCAGATCGACCGATTTGGGGAACATGCGCCCGTAAATATGGAAGTTCGCCACCCCCTTGAACGGCGTGGCCGAGGCAAAAACAACCGCATCGGTTTTGGTCAAGGCGGCACCGATGGAGCTGCTGATATTCGACTCGCCTGCTGCAACGTGAGCCTCGTCCACCACAAACGTAGTCCCCTGCCCTGCAATCTCTGCCAGGAAACCAGACTTGCGGTTGATCTCAGGGCGGCGCTGGAACTGCGAGTAGGTAGCCAGCACAAGATCGGTTCCCTCGGGCAGCACGCCCGATTCAAGTGCAGCCCTGCGAGCGCTTGCTGACGTTGGCGGGTGCAGCACGTCAGTGCCAGAGCCAAACTGCATCACCCCCACCCCCTCATTAAAAATGAAGGGCTGCGTAAAAAGGTGATCGCTGTCTATGTCCTTGAGGTCACGGAAAATGTCCGTGAACAGCTCAGGCTTGAGCGTCAGAAAGACGGGAACCTTCCCCTCCAGCTTCGAGTAGCGCAGGAGCGCAGCGCAGAAGCGCCCCTTGCCAAAGCCCGTGAAGTCGCTATTCGTGAAGGCCCGCCCTGCATCCAGTTTGGAGATAGCAAGGCCCAGCGCATCAACTTGCTCGGGAGAAAAGAAGCTGCCCAGCTCCCCGGCCTTGTACTGGAGCTTGCGGGTCACATAGTCATCAATCGGGCCAACCTTTGATTCCAAGTCGGCCAAGGCCGCATAGGTCGCACCGGCCAGATTGATCGGCACCATGCCCGTGGGTGGCGCCACCTTGGACGCCGCTTGATAGGGCGCCTGATATTCGTTCACCTTGCGCTCCGGCGCAGGCCCTTGTACCTTGCGAGCTGGAGCCTTCGCCTCAGCCTCAGCCACAGCAGAGACAGGCTCCGGGCCACCGGCCACGGGCTCTTGTGGCTCGGGGGCAGAAATAACCGGCTCCACTTTCGGCGCCGTGGGCGCCTGGGCCTTTGTGTGGGTGGCTGTGATGGTCGCTTTCACCTCGGCCTCAGCCGCAGGGTACTTTTGAACAATGGATTCAGCCCAGTCCCACGTCTCAGCGTAGGTGTTCAAGACCGGCAGCGTCTCGGGGATTTCCGCCCTGATGGGCACATCCCGCCGCTCACCGACCACGAACATGCGCACGTTCGCCCCTGCGCCCTGCTTGGCATACATACGCCCATCCAGCTCCACGGCGCCCAGGACGTTGTAGTGGTCGTACACGTACTCCATGAAGGCCTTGGAGCCACCTCGGACTGCACCGGGATTACGAAGTTCATCACCACCCAGGATCAGCACCGAACGCCCTTCGGGCTTTCGTGCTTCCAGCGTCTTGAGTGCAATATAGTGATCCACCCGGCGAACGCGCGGCAGCTTGTCGAATGAGCGATCCCGATCCATGGCGCCAAAAGGAGGATTCGTGATCGTGTAATCAAACCCATCGGGCTGCTCCATGGCTCGGCGATAGCCCAGCTCCACGGCATCGCCCACCACCACCTTCTCGCATGAGTTGCCTTTCAGCACATTGGCGCGCTTGCCATCCAGCTCGATGGCGAACACACGCGCATGGTTCTTCACGAGAGTTAGCAGGCCACCGTTGCCTGCTGTGGGCTCAAAAATCGACTTGTTCTTGTAGTCATCGTTGCCAACCAGAAGGCGCTGGGCCACCACCCCCATTGGTAGCGGAGTGGAATACTGCTGGAGGGCAACAGATTCGGCTGTGCGCATGCGCGCCACGGGCAGGCCGTTGTAGTAGTCCTCTGCCACCGTGAGGGCCTGCCGGTCGATCTTGGTGGACAGCCGACTATTGAACGCCCGATAGCCCGCAGCCTCGACCGCCTCCTGAAAAGCACGGAGCTGCATGTCGGACACCTCGCCGTTGACGAGATGCCGGTCGAACGCGGCGCGCGTGGCGCGCTCCAGATCAGACCAGTTCATGCGTGTTCCCGCGCGGATTTCGCCGAAAAATCCGTCCGCGCAATCAGCCAGCGACTGCGCATCATCGGCGTACAGGAACGATCCGGCACCCAGGGAGCGGCCAGCCTTCGAGTTGGCCGCTACGACCTCAATGGAACCATCCTCTGCGGACTGCTGGATCAGCCGCCCTGTAGGCGACTCGAACACCGGGTTCCCATCCTTATTGCGCCCCAGCTTGCGCGACTGCTGCAAGGCCGTCCACAGGTTCTTGCCGATCCTCTCCTTGAAGGCGGCACGGAATTCACGCGCGATCTCGTCGCGCTCCTTGACCACCATTGGGCAGCTCGGCAACCCCAGCGCTGCGGCCAGCTCAGCGCCTTTGATGCGCTGATCTTCGCGGTCGAGGTAGTACAGACCGCGCTCGTAGGCGGGAGAACCGCGCATGCGAACAAAACCCGCACCAAGCAGCTTGTCAGCGTCGGCCTTGTCATCCATATCCAGCAGCAAGATGCGCGGCACACCATCGCCCAGCCGCTCGGCACCCACAAGAAAGCCGTGGGAAGCAAGATCAAACCATTTTGTTGTTGCCATACCAGCCTCACCATCGCGCCTTGACGGCACTTATACGACACACATACGACACAAATAGAAAGCCACCACGGCATCCATATGGCGCCGTAGTGGCTTCTTTGTGGTGCATCGGTCTTACATGCTCATTTCGTTATCGCTCGATTTTTTCTGCTTCGGTGCCTTCGGGTCTTCCGGCAGGATCGAGGTCAGGGGCATCTGCGAGTCGAACTGGGCCAACGGACTGACGCGGGGCAAATTCTCCTGCGGAGAGGCGTACACGGCATACGGCTGGCCGTTCGGATAGCGCTGGAAAGCCACCACCGTATTACCGTAGCCGCGCTCGGTCATGGTCTTGCCGCCCTCGACCTCGGTCTTCACCAGATAGTCCGCGAACTTCCGGTTATCGCGGTCTTTCAGGTAGGTCTTGGCGCTGTCCATGCCGAACTTGATGCGTTCGACGCCGACGATCTCCACATTCAGATCGCCGCCCTTGGCGCCGTGGAAGAAGTTCTCGACCTGCTCCGGTTTCATGACGTTGGATTTCGGCGGCTCATCGTCGCCCATCAGGCCTGCGACCACGGCACGCGCCAAATCGTTGTTGGCGTCCATCGACTGGATGCCCGTGGCCTTGCCTTCGCGCAACGCCTGGAAGCTGCTTGCGGCGTCCACCGGCTGCATGATGGTCTTCTCGTCGCCGTACATCGGGTCTGTGACCTTCGCCTGCTCGCGCGCCGGGAACACGCGGGCCGTAGCGACTTCCTCACCGTTGTAGAAGACCCGCATGACCGCGTGGGCATCACGCGCATGCCCATTGTCGTCCTTGATCTCCAGGGCCGATTCCATGGCCTGCTGCACATTCGAGCCATCGGCCAGAGTGGCAGTGCGCAGGAACTCCACGTAGGCATCGGCCTTGTTGCCGGAGCCTTCCTTGGGCTGGTACAGAACGATGCTGCCCACGCCCGCAGTCACCTCGGCCTCGGGCTTTGCGGCCATGGTTTGCGGCCAGTGCGCACGGTACTGCTTCATGCCGTCCTCGCTGACGCCCAGCGGGCGGGCACCATCGAACGCGATCAGCTTGATCTTGCCCTGTGCCTTCTCGGCCAGGGTTTCGCGGCGGTTCTCGCCTTCATAAGACTGCCGCAGCTTGGCCTCGTTCGCCTGCGGCAGATCGGACATGCGTTCCTCGATGGTGCTCAGCCGCACCATCACCTTTTCCTCGGGATTCGTGATCGAACGACCGATAGCCCATTCGTCTCCACCCGTGCGCGAGAGCTGGAACCGCTCCACCTCCATGAACACGCGCTCATCGTACACACGGCGCTCGCGCTGCGCGGGCGCTTGCTGTTGCTTCAAAGCATCCTTGGCGATGGCGGGGTCAAACGTCGTGCTCATGCGGTTCTCCAATCAAAACGAGGAAAGAGTAGTGAAAGTGGCTGCAATATAGCCGCCTCGAAACTATACTGTCAACAAAAGATTGGATTTTTACGGCAACATAGCTCAAACGATCATAAAAACGTCGCTACGGTTATTTAAGTGAAATTTCAATTTTTGTAATGATCGTTTTTTCAACTTTTTTACATCTTTATGACGCGCATGTGCTACTATAACGCCGCTTGCATGTCAATAGGAAAGGTTCGGCTTCATGGGGACACCGGCACCAACAAGCTCTGCGTCAGAGCATGAGCAGGCATGGGTAGATCGCTTCGTCAGATACGGGGGTGGCAGTGTTGACGCCGCAAAAGCGGCGTACCGCAGGAGCTATCCAGACGGCCCACCCCAACCCACCACAAGCACGTCAGCGCAAACCACTGTCGTGGCAGAAGTCCCCCCTGCATCCCCGGCGCCGCGCCCCGAAATCATTGCAATGCCTCAGCGCGCACAGGCCGTAGCCCAGCAAGAATTCGACTGGGACGCCACAGACGTGACAACCATGGGGCAGTGCCTGGAACAGCAAGCGGTAACGCAAGTAGCGCAGCCCGATCCAGTCCTCCAGCAAGAGCTTGGCTTTGTCACCTCGGCCATGGTCTTTGCAGCACTCCCGCACCGCGCAGTCAAGACGGGCATCTACAAACGCACCGACGCGATGGTCACGCTCAGCGTGATGAACGATCCTGAGATCGGCATCCCGTATGGCCGCTACCCTCGCCTGCTCCTGGCGCACATTTGCACCCTGGCGAAACGCACTGGCGAACGCCGCATTCTGCTTGGCGAAAGTCAAGCGGACTTTATTCGGCGCCTTGGTCTTAATCCCGATGGCATGGGAAAACGCGGTCAAGTTTCTCTTGTAAAAAACAGTGCTATTCAGCTTTTCACCGCTGCAATCCGCTGGAGTGAACGCGGAGATAACAAATTCAACTTCAAGAATGTCGAAGTTGCATCGCAGGGCTCACTCATCTGGACACCCCACGCCAATGCCGGAGGAATCGCCAACTACCAGTGGCAAGGTTTTATTGACCTTTCAGAATCTTTCTTCAACCAATGTGTTAAGCATTCATTTCCAATAGACCTTAATGTGGTACATGCACTCCGCTCATCCGTCGCCATCGACATTTATATCTGGCTGACATACAAGATGAATGTTCTGAGTAAACCAATAAAAATCACATGGCGTCAACTGAAATTTCAATTCGGAAGCGAGTATAGCGACGATCCTATTGGCATCAAGAATTTCCGCGCCAAGTTCTCCGCTCAATTAAAACTCGTTCTTGACCATTACAACGCCAATATCCAGGCCACATCAGAATATCTTGAGCTTCGACCTTCTAGTACCCATATTCCTCGGGTCATATCCCGATGAAGTGGGAGCACAAATAAAAAAGCGCAGTTAATACTGCGCTTTTTTATTTGCCCCGTCGATTCAGGCGGCTTCGGCAGTTATCCTGAAATCATCACGGTTCTTGCCAACCAGCCACTTCGGCGTCATCCCCCGTCCCGTCCAAGTTTTCCCGGTTTCAGGATCACGGAACTTGGGCTCGACCGCACGCTTCGCCACCGAGGCGTCAGCGCTCCCCTTGTGTGCTGCACGACCGAATATGGCCTTTGTGTCGATCCCATAGGCCTCGATAAGCCCACGCACCTTTTTGATGGCTTCCTGTTTTTCCTCGCTGGCAAGAGCCAGGATGCGCTTGCCGAGCTTGTCTTGCAGCACTCGAAGGTCTGCGAGGGACATGGTGCTCAACTGCTCATCAGAGATCATGGAATACCCTTTCAAAAAGAAAAAATACTATATCACAGGCATCACATACAAAACCTCGCCATCGAGCCTCTGGCTGTTGGTTTTTGATGAACTGTTTCATAGAAACGAGTAGAGCGGCTTTGCCGCCTCTGCCGCTTGAACTGGCCCAGCCGGTGGCCTCGCCGCTGCGCTCTACTTGTCTTCTCTAACTACTTGGATACTACTTGGGGGGTCTTCGGAACGCGCTGTAAGTTGTTGATTTATAAGGCTGGATTCTACTTCATCGGTCATCTTTTCGGATTCTACTTCATCTGCCTTTGGATTCTACTTCATCGGCCAAGTTATCCACAAACTCAATAAAATCAATAACTTACGTCAGGATTCTACATCATCGGTCTGTGGCGTCACCGGCCCGTTTTTGGTCTGTTTTATGCACAGCTTACGCACAGTTTTATACACAGGACAATCCACAGAGTCAGTGGATAAGTAGAGCGTTCGCCGGAGAGAATTTGTCGGTCATCACGGGGGCATCAGAGGGTGGAATCTGATGCGAGTCCGGCAACTTGGACGCGAGCGCCCTGGCTTGCTGCCCAGCAATAATGATCCTGTTTCCGCTTGGGATATTTGATTCATATATCACCCCAAAAACATATTGATATGTGGCTTCTTCGTATTTTGCAAAATTCGTTGTTTTGAATGTGTTTGCAAGAATAATGCCGTCTGGCTGTAGTGATTTTTTGACTTGCCCGAGAAATTCTGCTGAGGTCATGTGCTCTGGTATATAGTCTTTATCGAAGGCGTCTAGGATAATCGCGTCGTATCGTATATTTTGACGTATCATTTTCCTGATAAAAACACGTCCGTCTTCTGCGAAAACGGCCAGTTTTTCATCAGGCTTGAATTGGAAATACCGGAGCGCGACATTGACAACCTCTTGATCCAGCTCGACCGCATCAACATGCGCTTCGGGGTATGTGGTGCGAATCGCCATCGGGAGTGAGCCACCGCCTATTCCGATAATCAGTATCCGATTCACCCTTGGGATATGCTGGAGAGCATCGAAGATTCTTTGCGTGTAGCCGAAAACGAGCTTGTTTGGGTTGGATAGTTCAATGCAGCTTTGCCGGTCGCTTCGCGCACCGAATGTCAGGCAGCGATGACCGTTACCTTCCAGAACGATGATGTTGCGGTACATGGATCGTTGTTTCCAAATCGGCTTTGTCGCGCCAAAGGTTTGCGCCTGGACGGTGGCCGTCACAAATGCCAGTGCCAATGCAGTAAGAACCTTATTCATTTTCTTGCGCCTTGAGCTGGTAGGAGACTGACGCGGCTGCGATGGCGATCAGCAGGGAAATAATCGTCAGCGAGGTGACGATCTTGTAAATGTCCAAGATCAGGACGAGATAGAACCCGGTGGCAATGGTGCCTGCGGCTGATCCCAGCGTGGAGACGAAGTAAACCAGCCCAGCCTCGCGCCCACTGCTGCCGATTCCGCGCACCAGCAGGCGGATTGCATACGGCGAGATCATGCCGGTGAGAGTGGTCGGTATGGCGAACAGCATCAAGCTGCCCAGCAGCGAGCCGTAGCGCGGATCGGGCACGGCCAGGGAGAGTTGTTCCAGCAGTGGCTCGGCGCCGATCACCGGCAGCGTCAGCAGTGCCTCAGCGGCCAGCAGACATGCCAGCTTCCACAGGCGAGGCCGCTGGGTGGACAGCATGCCGCCCAGGAGATAGCCCGCCGACAAGAACGTCATGAACACCGTGAGGATGCCTCCCCACACGAAGATGCTGGAGCCGAAATACGGTGCCAGGATGCGGCTGCTCAGCAGCTCGACCGACATGACGAAAAACCCGCTCCAGCCTGCCACCAGATACGTCGCTAGACGCGCCACAGCGCCTCCAGGCGCCCTTTTCTCTGCGATACCCATGCCTACCCCTTGGTGTGCCAAAAAAAAGGGGCACCAGCGTGCCCCTCGTGATCTTCGGGCTTCGCCCGATCCTGAAAATTCGATCTCAGAACTAATAGGGGATGTCGTCATCCATGTCATTGAAACCGCCCGAGGCCGCGCCGGAGGCTTGCTCACCTTGCTGGCCTTGGCCCGAGGGCTCGCGGCCCAGCAGCAAGCCGTTCACGAGCAGCGTCATGCGAGAGTCCTTGGCGGGTGTCACCCCGTCTTCCTGCTTGCGGGTCTTGGAGTCCCATACGTCCTTGCCGATGGTGCCCATGACGTGGATCTCGCGGCCCTTGCCGCCGAATTTCTCCAGGCGTTCAATGTGGCTGGCGTTGTAGAACGTCAGGTCGCACCAGACCGTGCGTTCCACGATCTCGCCGCTTTCCCGGTTGGTGTAGCTGTTGTCCACCGCGAGCGAGACGCGGCCAATGGGATTGCCATTGTTGGGATTGAAAGATTTATCCACGGGGCCGCCCATGCGGCCCGACAGGCGAAACTCATTGTTGATACGGCTCACGGTCAGCTCCTTTAAGGTCAGTGGTAGGAAATCGAAGTTTTGTAGTTGGCTTGCAGCCAACGTCCCCAGCGCGCGGCCAGCGGGATCAGCTTGCTGCGATAGATCGCGTTGAATTTCGGCGTGGCCGAGTGATAAGTCGCCACGCGCGTCCAGTAGTCGCCGCCGCCTGGGGCATCCAGGCGCTGCCGCAGAAACCATGCGGCCAGCTCGGCGTTGTAGCAGCCGCGCCATGCCGCATCGTCCTTGCGGATGTGCTGGAACACACCGTTCTCGGCGAAGTGCATGGTGTTGATCTGGAAGTGGCCTACGTCATAGGTGCCGTTCGTGTTGCGCACGAGCTGGCCGTTCTTCCCGCCTTCCACGCTGGCCAGGGCCAGCAGGACGTTGGCAGGAACACCATGGCGCATCGCGGCCTGGATCACGCAGGGAATATCTGCTGGGCCGACCCGGTGCAGCGGATCGGCGGGGTTGATGGCGATGGCCTGGGCGTGCGTGCAAACGGGAGCGAGCACTGCGGCGAACAGGAGCGCAGCCAGCGTCTTAGCGGAACCACTTTTCATTGTTGAACCACGACTTGAAAGCGCCTTGGACGTAGAGAACCCCGTTCTCTACTTGCCATGCCCTGTAGCTTTTCTTGAGCCCGAAGATGAACATGCACAGGGCCAGGGCGATCCAGTTGATCGACAGTAGCAGGCCGTCTCCGCGCAACAGCATCCAGCAGAAGCCCAGGAAGAACGCCAGGGATGCCGAGAAAAAGATGCGAGAGTGCAGCGTGTGCGCCTTGACGAACTTCTGCCGCTCATCGGGCTCCAGGCCGTCAAACAGGGCCAGCGATTGCTCCTGGCGGATCGCGGTCAGCGTCGGGATGATCGAGCGCTTGTCGGCGCTGCCCAGGATCATGAAGTCACAGCGGTTGCAAGCCCATGTGTACGTCAAGTTCGGATTGTCGCTGTCGCTGGCCTGGACACCTCCCCGAATGGTCAACACCCCACCGGCGCACTTCGGGCAGGCGGGGTTGCTCAGCGTCTCGTAGAGCGCCTTGATCGTCTGGTGGTTGCTGCGCAGTGTGTTGACGCCCAGGATGCCTGCCGGAATCTTGACGAAAACGAACTTCGCAGCGCTTTTTGATTTCCCCCAAATGCTCATATTGACGCCAAAGTTGATGATTGTTCAAAAACGTGTGATTGCGGTATTTGAACAGAAAAAACCGGGCGTGTCATTCTTTCAGGGTTTTCTTGATGAGCCCTTCGCAGAAGGCGTTGATCTTCGATAGCCGCTGCGAGGCCTCGTCCACGTTCATCTTCTCGGGCATCGGCGGGTCGATGTACGTGGTTTGCTTCACGATGGCCTTGCGCGTCTCAAGAACCTGCTTTTCGGCTTCCCACTTCGCGTCCAGGCTCTCGAAGGGCTGACCACGGCCCAGCATCTCAATGTCCTTGAGCAGCGCCTCGTCGCCGACCGACAGCTCGGCGTCGAAATCGTCCTCGGTTTCCGGTGCGTCTTGCACACCGGAAAGCATGAGGTGCTGCCGCAGCAGCGGCAGCGCTCGTCGCTTGAATGCGTCCTGCTCGCTCGCGGTGAGCACGATGCTGGTGGACTGGTAATCGCCCAGGCTGATCTCGTCGTCGTCAGCTCCTGTGCTTGCCGAAGTGCTGGAGCCAGTCGGAAAGGCGTCAGGATCGCTGTTGAAGGCCGCACAGACGCCCAAAAGGCGGCTGCGCAGGGTGTCGGCGCCCTCCCCTGCCTCGCCGCTCGTGGCGGGCGCTGCAACGTCTTCCGGGAACTCGGGCGTGTCCTCTAGCACCTCGGGAATCTCGGGTACTTCGTCAGGCAATTCGGGGGTTTCCGGCAGTTCACCCACCACTTGATGGGCGGAAACCTGCGCAGGGATGGCAACAGGCGGCAGCTTGGTGCCCACGGGCGGCACCAGCTCGTTGCCCTTGCGGGAGAGGAACCAGTGCATCACCGCTGCCGCTGCGTCGGGGCGGCTCAACCGAGTGGTTCCCTCGGTTGCGTAGTTGTGCTCAAAAAGGTGCTTCATCGAGGTCAGGATCGGATCGGCCTCGATGGCCTGGATCAGCATGACGCCCAACGACCCATCGCCCACGGCGGTTTGCAGCATCTTCACCGCTTTGCGGTTCTGCGGCAGATCAGCGGGCTCGGGTGCTTGAATGGGCAGGAAGTCGTTGATCCGCATCTCCTTCGGGGTGGCACCGCCGCCCGTATAGAAGCCCATGCCACGGATCACGCGCACGCCACCGCTTTGCCCGCCGCGCTCCTTCTTGCCGATCAGGAACGTGAACTCGCCGTTCTCCTGCATGGCGAGATCGTCGTAGTCCAGACGGTTGCGCCGTTCGATGGTGATGTTGTCTTGCTGCCGGAACACCTCGTTCACCGCGCCCGACTTGCGCTCAAAGCCAACCATGCGCGCTTCCTCGGATTCGCCCGCCGCGCCTTGCACGCGCTCCCACGTCTCGGACTTCTGGCCGGACGTGATGCGCCCGATGGCGCGGATGTTCGTGTTCTCCCAGGTCGCGTCAGCTTCCTCCGCAGAGGACTTCTTGAGTGAGGAAAAATCCTGAGCCGCGAAGATGACCGAGAAGCCCAGCGAACGGGCCTGCGCAGGGGCCACGGCGAAGCCGATCACCGCGTAGTAGCCGTACTCGTCCAAGATCGTGTAGAACGGCACCGCAGCGTTCGTCGGGCGCGAGTCGATGATCTCTCGCACCAGACCCTCCACGCGGTTGCCCAGGCATCCGGCCATCATCTGCTTGATGGAGCCCACGATCATCTTGCCGAGCATGCGCATGGAGTCTGGCGCGCGCTCCAGTGCGGGCAGCAGTACCACCAGCAGGCGCCGGTTAATCACCACGTCATAGAAATCAACATCGCCCACCTTCGTCTTGAAGATGTGCCCGTAGTTGAATGTCAGGTCATTGAAGATGCGGGTGAGCTGCATGACGATGAAGCCATGCTGTTCGAGCGTCTTGGTTTCCTGCTTCTTGATCTTGTTCTTCTGGTAGCCAGGAAGGGTGAGCAGGTAGGAGCGCAGCGGTGCGCACACCACGTCGAACATCTCGCCATACTTGCCCTTGTGCTCCCACACCAGTTCCTCGATGGCGTTGAGTTCAAAGTATTCGAGGTAGCTTTCCGGTGCCAGATTGATGTAGCCCTTGTCCCGCAGGTACACCAGTGGGCGCGTCAGCGCGGCCACGAAAGAGATGGCACGGCCCTTCCACATATCGCCGCCGCCGCCGGAATCGTCCATGAGGGCGACGATCAGCTCGATCAGCATGCCTGACGAGGTGTTGCCCATCATGTTCATGTTGTTCGTCACCTTGTCGTACTGCTTCTCCACGAAGTCGCGGCCCGAGGTGATGAAGTTGATGATGAGCAGATCGTCCTCGCGGCCCACGCGGCGGGCCAGCTTGAAGATGTTCTTCTGTAAGGCGGGGTCGCCCTTGCCGTCTGTGTAGATGAACCCCGTGTTCTGCACGAGGGCATTGAACACGAGGCCCAGCAGGTACTCGGTCTTGCCCGAGCCCGTGGTGCCTAGCACGAGCTGGTGAGTGCGCAGATCGGAGTCGCCCGCGTAGATTTGCTCGCGCGTCTCCAGATCGTTGCCTAGCATCGTGATGCCGTTGCCAAGGCCTTTGCCCTTGGGCGTTGAGCCGTCGCGCAGCTTTGACTCCACGGGCATCCGGTAGGGGAAGTCGAACGCTCTGCGCTTAACGTCGCCATACGACCTCCAGAAAATCCAGAGGATCAGCAGCGCGAATTCACCGGCAAACGGGATCGGCTTGATGATGGAGAAGGCCACGGCCAGCCCGACGATCACGATCAGGAAGATCACGCTGCCGTCCGGCGACGACAGGAAATCAGAGAACTTCTGGCCCGCAAGGCGCGTGTCCTTGCGGCGCCTGGATGCTCTGACCTCGTGTTTCCGTGAGGAACCCTTGTACTGCGCCATGCGCCTTCCCTTCCCTTTTCGCGTGCTTTAGCTCAGCGCGTGTTCAGGCTGCTCGAAGTATTCTTCAATCAAGTCCTTGGCGATCTTCTCGATCACAGAACTCTCCATTGCCTCGTCCACGAATTCCACATCCGCGAACTGCTCTTGCTTGCGCCGTTCCACCAGCTTCTTGCAAGAGCCGCTGGGGAAGCGCTTGGCGAGCAGCCTGCGTGCGGCATCGCGCGGCATCGCGTCGTAGAGCATCATGCGCAGCTTCCGGTCTTCCGCCGTGGTCGAGAGCGCCCACAGGCGCATCGGCCCAGGCGTGAGCGTGAAAAGCTGGCTGAACGGCGAGCTTTTCGTCTCGAACTGGGCAAGGAACGTGGCCCCATCGGCGTTCGGGCCGTGAACGAAGTTCATGAGGCCCTGTTCTTCCACGGGGGTCAGGCCGATGTTCTCGCGCATCCAGCGGCGGGTTTCCACCGTGCCCGAGTCCATGATGAACTTCGTGGTGGCAATCTTGCACAGGTCGCCGAAGTCTTCCATGAGCTGGGAGGCCAGCACGATCTCCATGTTCCACTTCCGCGCTTCGCGGCCATCGGTGAGAACCTGCTGCCGCAGGATCGGGTGTCCGCCCGTCTTGTGGAACTCGTCCATGCAAAGCACCTTGTTCTCGTCCACGATCTCGTTGACCATCTTCGTGAAGTACGGGCGAGCCATGGCGTCGAAGAAAGGCAAGTCTTCGCGGGAATAAGCCACCTTCTTCATGAAGCTCTCGCGCGCGATCATGAACATGAGCGAGGTCTGCTTTTGGGCCGCAGGCGAGCCCAGCACGGCCACGTCCTGCAAGTCCAGCGAGACAACGCGGGACGAGCCCAGGTCGAACCGCGTCGTGCTTGCGAAGATCGGGAAGTCGCCAACGGCTTCACGCACGCCGGTGATGAACGTGGGGATGATCTCGCGGCCACCCTCGGCTTTCGTGTCACCGTACTCGGACTTCACTTCCTCGCTCGATGCGATGGCTGCGAGGTCGGACAGCGTGGGGACGGCATAGCGCTGCGCCACCTCGGCCTCGTAGTACATCTCGGCCTTGAAAAAGGCGTCCACCAGCTCCCAATACTGGGTGGCGGGCATGATCCGCAGGCCCAGCGTTGTCACGGCGTCATCAATGAGCTTGTTGTGCCCAGGCTTGTAGCGGTTCGGTTGCGCCTTTTCCACCTTGTCCGACTTGTTGATGTAGGCAAGGTCGATGATCCGGCCCACGAAAGTGGACATGCCCTCGAAGGGCTTGCCTTCGCGTTCCGGGGGAGTCACCAGTGCGGTCAGGAAGTTCTTGAGGAATTCCCGTCCACGCGGCAGCGGATCGCGCTTGGTCAGCGGCGTGTCCATGGGGTTGATGCAGTCCCGCTCGCTGTTCTGGAGCCGTTTGTAAACCGCCTGATGGCGCATGTTCTCTGGCAGCGAGTCATGTACCAGATCAATGAAGCCAGACGACGAGATGCCAATGTCGATGATCCCGACGAAGGGCAGTCGCGTGATCCCCGGCAGCAGGCAGGACTCGAAGTTGTTGCTGTTCATGAGCACGGACTTGCCGTAGCCAGGGCGGCCTGCGATCAGCGTGATCCAGGTCGTTTGCTCGGAGGCAAAGCGCTGGTAGTTCAGAATCTTGCCGTCACGGCTGCGGAAGATGATGGAGCCACGCTGGAACGGGGACGCAGGCCTTGTCAGCGGCAGCAGGCCGAGCGCGTCGTGCAGCGGCGCTGGGCATGCAGGCGCGAAGTGCTTTGGTGAAAGGCCCACACAGCACGACTGGAAAGCATCCATGACGTAGCCCGTGCGCTCGGTCACTGACGACTTGCCCCACCCTTCCACGGCGCGCAGCACCTTGGACTTGCGCAGTCGCAGCTCGCGCACGCCCTCGGGCGAGTAGTCGGCCCAGGTCATCGCGGCAATCCGCAGCTTCACAATCGTCTCGCCGTCGCGCTTGCGCTCGGCCAAGTCCTTGATCGCAAGGTTGATGTTGCGGTTGATTTCCGAGGTGAAACCCAGCAAGCTCGCAAAAAGCTGCTTGAAGCCAGTTCCTTGCAGCCCATCGCCCTCGATCATCACGCTCAGCGTGAACGGCATCGAGCGCGAGCGCCCATTTTCCTGGGTATCGGAGCGGTTGAGTGCCGAGAACAGGTGATTGAAGAACTTCGGCTCGCGCGGCGGCGCGCTCACGAAAAGGGGGGCGTACACCCGCGTGCCAACACGAATCGTTGTCGGGTCGGGGATTTGCGGGTTGTTGATGGAGCCAATGTCCGCCGAAGCCGTCATGATTTGCTCGGCAATGCGGGGGTAGAAGAACTCGCTGTAGTCCTCGCTGCGGCCATTGTTCTTCCACCGCAGCGGGATGTGGGTGCCAGGAATCGCCGGAGTCCACCCTGGCCCCACCAAGTCGGGATAGACGCTCGCGCGCACTGCGCGCAGCGCATCGGACACGTCAAGAATCTCGGCAAAGCAGTTGAACTCGGGCGAGCAGAGGTCGGTGACAACCTTGGTCACAAAGGCGTTGTGCCGATCCCGCAAGAACGTGATCGGGCGCAGCAGGTTCTGCGCGTCGCGGGTGGCAGGCCAGTTGCTCGTTCTGCGGAAGTCGTTCACCTGCTCCTGAAAAATCTTGCCCTCAATCGGGTCGAGCAGCGAGGGGCGCGACCAAAACACGAGATAGCATTCCTCGTCGTACACGTAGTCGCCGTAGCGATCCACGGTTTCATCAATGAGGTCATGCACGGCGAGCGAAAGGCGTTTGGCCGTCGCATGCTGTTGATCGGCGTTCTGCACCAGCGCTTCGCGGCCATCGAGATCGCGCCGGAAAACGGCCTGCAACTGGTGTCCCCGGTGATCCAAGAAGATGGACAGCGAGCCCGTCACCAGTTCCAGAAGGCGCTTGAACTGGCCTTCACCAAGGATGCCCTTGCTGCCGTGGAACCTGACGATGGATGCAAAGCTGCCATCCGCCGCAACGATGTTGCGGCCCTCGTCCACGGTTTCAATGTCGCAGTAGTCCTGCACGCTCATCTTCACCGAAGAAAGCACGGAGACGAGCACCGATTCAAATTTTCCCAGCATGACTTACCCTTTCCACAAACTGCTCGATAAAGGCGTGAGCCTGCGCGGTGCGCGTTGGCTCATCAATTTCCCGGTTCACCAAAATGCCGTCCAGTTCAAGCAACTGCGGCACGCTGGCGTGCGCGCGAAGTACCGCCTCGATCTGGAACAGCCCACTCTTTTTCGACTCGTTTTCGCTCATGCGGCAACCCCTGTCCTGGCTTCGATGAATCCGGCCATGGGCGGCATCAAGCCAACGTCCACGGCCATGTCGAGGATGTGCTTGGCGCCGCCCTCTGGAACGCGCACCACCACGTTTCCCATGCCGTAAGAGATCAGCGTCACGCCACGGCGCGACTGCATGCGTTGTGCGTAGTCGAACATCTGCATCCGGTCGATGGCCCTGAGCCACGCGGCGCGCGCTGGGTAGCCGGTGATCCGGCCAGCACGCGGCTGCTTGTTCATCAGGGCTGTCCAAACCTGTTCCGCGACAAGACCCAGGCTGTAGGAAAGCTCGTCCACGGTGCCCTGTGGCAGCATTGCGGCGTAGCTGTCCAGGCTCTCGTAGCCCTGCTCGCACACCATGGCCGCACGCAGCTCCACGTCCGCGTACTGGCGCACGATGCGCCACTCCACATCGGTGAGCCATTCGCGGATGAGTTTGGAGCCGCTACCCCAGGACAAGGCCTCGGCCATGATCGGTTTCACATTCGTGATGCGGCAGCGCACGAGGAATGGCTTTTCCATTCGCTCAAGGTCGGCGTCCGTGAGCTTCTGCTTCACAAGCTCCCAGCCCGTGTCGGGCGGCACCTTGTTGGATAGCATGCGGCGAGCGTAGGCCAGTCGGTTGCAGCGCAGCGTCATGCTGCTGGCCGTTCCGCGCCCGAAGCTAACGCTCTGGATCACGGACACGTTGGGGTGCCCTGCAATCGTCTCGAACGTCGAGTAGTGCATCTCCGGGATGCGGCAGCGATCCAGGCCCATTGCCGTCGCGTAGTCGTCGTTCAGACGTGCATGGCTTTGCACCTGAATGTTCAGTTCCTTGCAGGAATAGGCCACGACCCGGTGAGCGATCAGAGACAGCACCTCGGCGGTTTCCTTGGCTTTGCCGGTGTTCCGGCCCAGGCCGAACTCGGTAGCGATCTGCTCGAACGCAGTGCGCAGCCAACCCTCGTTGCGGAAATTGGCGTGCATGTTCAGCTTTGCAGCCAGGAAAGCCGAATACCCCAGGTTTGTCAGCCAAATCACATCGTTCGGCAAGTCCGCGATGCCCTGGATGCGGCGTGCGGGGGTGCCACCGATGGAGGCCCACCCGCCTGTCAGAGAAACAACAGACCGATCACTTCCGCCGATAACACTGCTGGGGTCAAAAACAATGGCTCCGATGCGCATAAAACCTCAGTCAAGCGTGCTGGCCGCGCAACGTGTCCAGCAGCGCGGGCCAGTGATTCATGTCCAAATACTGGGAGTGGGTGCGGGTGAGGTAGCCCGCGATCTGGCCGCTGCGGAAAGCCGATTCCGTTGGGATCACGCGAAGGCCATCAAGCGTCTTGTTGCGCATGGCAAATGCCGCGTCATCCAGCTTGGACAGGGCCACTGCGATCTCGTGGCCGTTCGAGAAATCGGCTTCAAAGACGCGCTTGAAAATGTCCACAGAGCGGCTTTCAAAGATCGCATACAGACCCTTTAGCCGTGACTGCACATCCTCGTTTCCTGTGGCCATCGCGCAGTGGTAGATGCGCATTAGATTCGTGATCTCGGCCTGGGTAAGTTCGGGGACGACAGCCAAGAAAATCGAGCCACGCATCGCGGCCAACCCCAGGTGGAAGCAGAGGTGGTCGATATTGCAGATGGTGACAAGGTTGTCCGGGCGGTTGTTGGTATGGTCATCATCGAGGTGATGCACCTCTTGATGAGCCGTGCTGGTGAAACCGCAAAACCAGCAGCGCCGACCATCGCGGTCGAGCACTTTTTTGCGCACTTCCTGAAACACGGCATCCGCCTCATTGCGGTCGTGTTCAGATTGCTCCATTCGCCACTGCTTACGTTTGACGCTCAGCACCGGCAGATTTGTGAACCGCTGTAGAAAGGCCTCGGGCCGTGTTGGCGGTATCAGTTCCATGCTTCCCATAGCTACGTCCGGTTTGAGCTGGTGTGGTGGTTTGTGGTCTAAGGGGCGAACCCCTTAGACCACAAACGTGCTGCTTTTAGCCCGTGACGGTATTGCGCATCATCCACATGATGGTGCCGACAGCGGCCATTGCACCGCCAATGAACAGGCCGACGATGGCCGACAGCGGCTTTTCACGCTCGTCCTTGGATGCTTTCCAGAGCGTGTAGAGCGAGATCGCAACGACCACGAAGCCGCCGATGGACACCAACTGGATCAGCAGAGACGCGCCGGTTTGTGCCGCATCGTCAATGTTTCCTGCAATGTCATCGAACTTCTTGCCGCCCGAAATGTCCTGGGTCAGATCGGTTTTGCTGATGGCGTGAGCAGGCGTTGCCAGCGCGCCGCTCAGGAGTGCGACGACGAACGAATAGGCCATCAGTGCCTTGTAGCGTGCGGTGTCGGCGAGTTTCAGGATAGTTGCTTTCATGGATACCTCCGGTGGTTGAAAAAGAGAAAGTTGAGATCAGGAGAACGGGGTGAACATCGAGATGATGCTGAACCCCAACGTGTTGTTGACTACATCCGAGAACCATTTGAAGTTCCAACACAGCACGCCGCCCAGCAGCCAGCCCGCAGCCGAGCCGAGGTGGGCCTGCTGGTTGTTGTAGTAGCGATTGACGGTCATCAGTGCCTTGACCATTGCGACGAAGCCGACGATCTGCATGATCGAAAGCAGCGCAATGGTGGCGACAGCACCTTTGTCGGCCAACGAACCCCCGGCGCTGTACGCCATGTCCGAGGGCATGATCCGCTCGGCTGCGTAGTCGTCCGACAGCGTGCGGGACATGATCCCCATGAGGTTCAAGGTGGACATGGCACTCAGGAGCGCGCCGATCATCAGCGAGACGAGTGCCGAGCCAGTAGAAAAACGCTGGCGACCAGCTACATATTTCAGAGCGTTGTCATGCGATACCCCCCACAATTCGACCAGCGCCGAGCCCACGAGATACAGGCCCATTACGGCCACAATGCCCTGCAACATCATCAGCAGCGCGGGGGCGACCTGCCCCGCGTTGATGAGCAGTTCGATAAGATCGGGAAAGCCGGTGCCCATGTTTAACTCCTAAAACTACGATGTGGCTGGTGCTCAGCGAGCAGTTTCCACGGCCACGGATACCTGACCGTTGGGGGCCACTTTCTTGACCACGAGCTGCCCGGATGTGGGAATGGGGATGGCCTCGCCCGCCGTCACGCTGTATTCCTCATCGCCGCTGCGAACCCAGGCGCGATTGCCCACGGCTGCAAGCGCCTTGTAGTCACCATCGTTGGAGAGCGCCATGGGCTTGGTGCCGCTGGACTTGCGCTCTGCTGCTGCGAGACGTTGGGCACGCGACGGACGTGCGGCCTGATCTTCGGGCTTCACGATATTCACCCGCGTGCCGATCCTGGCCTTCTCCAGATTGGTCACGCGGCTGGCCGTGACTTGAATGTTGCTGTCCAGCGTTCCGATGTTCTTGGCCTGCTGGTCGATGGCGGCGGCGGTTTGGGCGAAAGCAGCTTGCGAGGACTGGGCGTTCGATTCCACCCGCTCGCGCAACTGCTTGATTTCAGCGCGTAGTTGCTCCATCTCCACATCGCTTGCAGATGCCTCGAACTGGACGGGCGCACGCTTGCTGACGACTTTCTGCGGCGGCTTGGAAGTCGCCGAGATCACGAAGCCCGCAATAATCAGCACGACGACAAAGGCCGCGCCTCCAAGGGCCGCGAGTTGGCCGAAGGACATTTTCTTGAGATCAAACGCCATTTTGGAACGCTCCTTTGTGCTCAATAGTTGGTATTCAGGGGGCCGCGATACCTGTTGTCGTAGGCGCCTGGGTATTGATTCCCGCCATACCCGCCAGGGCTGTAGCCGTAGGGGGTGGAACCGTAGCCTGGGTTGTAGCCGGGGGTGGCTGTGCCGCCTGCCGGGAACGGCGCAGCGGGGAATACTACGGTCGTTGGTGTGTTGACCGGGTTGGCCTGGGCGTTCTGTTGCTGCGGCTGTTGCTGCTGCTGTTGTTGATCGTCCCCGGCCTGGGGTAGCACGTCCTCAAGGAAGTACAAGATGAAGCCCGTTTCTGCGGGCGTCGAGTAGGTGCTCGGCTGGTTGAAGCCACGGCGGCGGATTTCGGAGCCGATGGCCATCCCCATCTCGCCAACAGCAGAGCCGATCACCTGACGATCACGCGGTTGTTCGGTCGTGGTGACAACGCCCCCGTTTGTCACGACAGTGGTGCCACTGGGCTGCTGATACACCCGGCCAGCGCCTTGCAGCAAGGCTGCTGCGGCCAAGGCCGTGTAGCGGCTCAAGGTGTGGTGGTCGATCTTCTCGGCCATACCCAGTTTCGCATCGACCTCGCGCAAGGCCACGGCACGCACGCGCATAGTGGGCCGCTCATCCTGGGGTGCCAGGATCGTGAACGTCAGCGACATATTGTTGTAGGCCTGCTCGATCTGGCCAATCAACTTTGCGCCTTTCCACTTGCCGCTTCGTACCGTAGCCAGCACCGTGCGGCCATCGTCCGTGTTGGCCTCGGAGTCCAGCGTGGCATACGCAGTGCTCCCGGCCTTGATGACGGCCTTGCGAGCTGCTGCACGCTGATGCGCTGCAACCGCGCGTTCAGCGGCGGCATTGCCCCTGGCCGGTGCGTTGTAGTAGGTGGTCTGTGAGTACGAGCCCAGGTTGTTCAGGCTGTCGCCACCCTGCGATGAGAACATTCCGCCGATCTGCTTGACGATCTCCTGGCTGACCGACTCGACGTACTTGTCTCGTTCGCCTTCGGCGGTCTTTTGTTCGGTCGCCAGCTTGTCGGCGGCGCGTTGCATCTCCTGTTCGCGGCGCTGCTGCTCGGCCTGCTGTTGAGGCGTGAGCTGCTGATGCACCCCGTTGCCTCCTTGAGCCTGCGTCTGCATCGACCGGGCGCTGCCGCTCGTCTGAGTGCGTGCCGCAGCTTCCTCGGGCGTTTCAAAGCCGGAGAACTTGGCCGATGCCTCGGGCCGTTGCTGCTTGCTGGCCTCCCCGATGTTGTAGTCGAAGCCGGGTTGGTAAGAACTGCCAGCGTTTTGTGCTGCCTCGGCTTCCTTGCGGGACTGCTCCGCGCGGCGCGCGGCTTCTTCTGGTGACACGGCGCTGGTCGTGACGCGGTTGGGTGGAGACGTGGGTGCATCGACCTGGGCCTTGCTGGAAACCGTGGGTGGATTGCGCAGGTTGCTCACGCCGAGAACGCCGAAAACCACGACGATGACGGCGACGGCAATCAGGGCCAGTTTCCCTGGCCCCGAGCCGAACGTCGCCATCAGGTTCCGGCGCTTCACGTCAGCGTCGGCTTTCCGGCGCGCAGCCGCATCGGCGGCGGGCGTTGTTGGTGCTGCGGGTTCGGCAGCAAAGCCCTGGTCTTCGGCGACGGATGCGAAATCGCCGTTGGGAGGGGTCGAATTGGTGTCGCTCATCTGCTACCTCACTCAAAGAAAGCTGTCAGTGCCCGACCGCCCATGGTGAACGTGGCCGCTTTGGGCACGCCGACATAGCGGTACACGGAAATGCCGCTCGTGCTGCGTGCAGCAGAGAAGTACGCGGGGTACTGGGCGTTGGCGCGGGCCTTCACGTACAGGTTCTTGTCATAGACCCATGCCTCTGCACCCTCCAGGCCCGTCACGCGCAGGCGCTTCGCGCTCGGCGGCGGCACGCCGTCGAGGAAGTACGGCAGTGCGTTGTCCAGACTCGGCGCGGCCTGCAACGTCACTTCCGCCTCGGCATCAGGGTTCTTGCCAGGAACCTTGGCATCCACACGCATATCGACTTCCGCCTGCCCTGTCGTCAGGACGAAAATCAGCGGCGTCGATTGGCCGCGCAGCGTCACGGTCACATTGCCATAGGCGGCGGGGGTCAGGGCTTCTATGCTGAGCACGTTCGTGGGCGGCTCGCCCTGCCCTGCCGCGCCGCCGCCCTGCCCTACGCCCGTGGCCCTGCCGTCGCTGAAAAGCTGGCGGTTCATACTCACCTTCTCGATGAACCACGGTTGCCCGGAAACGTCGCTGAAAACAAGGCTGGTTTGCTGGCCGCGCGAGAGGCGCAGCGTAGGAGGGGATACACCAGGGTCGAGGTTGACAAGCAGTGTTCTGGTCACGGGCTTGGGTGGGTTCACATACGGCATGGCGCGTTGCTGCTGACGCTCCATGAAGATGCCTTTCAAGCGCTCGTACTGCTGAGGTGTGAGCTGCATGTCCTCGATCTGGCGAACCGCCTTTTCCACGATGGCATCGGCGGGCGGATACACCACTGTGGGGCCATCAGCGTTCGAGCTGACCGAGGGCATCACTACGGGCACGGGTGTGTTGACTTGCTGACCCAGCCGGTTCGGCGGCGGCGCCGCTTCGCCGACTGGGTGGCCTGGAGCGCTCCCGCTGGCCGCAGGCGCGGGCGCCGCAGCGCCCTCCTGCGGCGCAGGAGCCATGGAGCGGACGGCGCCCACGGCGGCGGGAGCTTGCAACTGCGGTGGCGGTGGCGGTGCCGTTGGCCCAGTCTGGATCACCTGCGCTGCTGCGATGCTATGCAGCAAGAGAGCTGCGGCAGCGGCTGCCACATGGCTTGGAGAAAAAGCTGCTTTCATCATCATTGCCCTACTCGCTCTCATCGTTGATTTGAAGATGTTGGAGACAGAACCAGAGAATCGACGGCGATGCCCTTGAGGTTCACGGCAGATGCCTCCTGCTCAAGAATGGTCACATGCGCCAGGAAGTCCTGGCGGGAGCGCGGCTGGCTCTCGCCACCCGAGTAAAACTCGATGGCAACAGGCACGATCACTACCCAATAGCGGCGCGTGCCGCGACGGCCTTCTTCTTCCACCTGGGGGGTGCGCGTCGCCATCGTTCGCAAGATCAGACGGCCCTTGATGACGCGCTCCAAGTTGCCGCTGTCTTGCAGAGAGGCCAGATACTGTCTGCGGCCAGAATCGGTGAAGCGCTTGGTGGCCACATCGTTGATCGCAGAGCGGAAATTCACGTAGTCGTAGGTGTACGACTCCACCACGGTGTCTTTGGCGTACTCGGTCAGGGCTGCGGGCGTCACCCGCACCTGTGCGTCGCTGCTGACCGCGCACAGTGCGCGGTTGTCCGTGGTCGGGATGTAGCGGTACTTGGGGAACAGGAATAGCGCAGAGCTGGCGGCAACCGTGAACGAAGCGCCCATGAACAAGGCCAGCGACCAGACGCGCACATTGCGCTTCTTGAGGGTCGAGTTTTCTTGGTGCAGTCGGGCGACTTCGCGCAGCACTGCTGCGGCCTCGCCAGGGCTGTCATCCGACACAATCTTTTCCAGCAAGGCCTCATCAAGCTGCTTGCCGGAGAGCTGCTGCTCTGCCGAAGTGTTGTTCTTGGAGGCGTCTTCGCCGCCTTGTTGCTTGTCAGTTGCCTGTGGCATAACGAATTTCCCCGGTTCGGCTGTCCAGTACGCAGATGTGGTCGGTTGAATCCCAAAAGATCACGTCCTCATACGAGGTGCGCATGAGCAGCCACGCGCATGAGCAAACTAAGCCCACGAGCATGACCGCGACCGTGATCTCGCCAATGACAGAGAGGCGGTCGTACAGCCTGTTCAGGCGGCGCAGTGTGCGCACGTCCGAACCGCTGTCCGCGACCCCCCAGGTTGACCGGCTTGAGAGCCAGCCGAGAACGCTGTGCAGTTGCATGAAAACCCCTCGATGGCCGCATTCTACAAAACATTTAAGAATCCGCAATCACGCAATTTTGAGATTTATCGTGATGTTGGCGTTGTAGCACAAAACATTGTGACTTTAAGGCGGCTCCAGGCACACATTCTGAAGCATCCAGAGAGGCGGGCTGGTGATACTAAGCAGCTTTTTCGGTTGCCCCTCTGCCGTTCCCACGATGCAAGATGCGGGAAATTGCGTAGAACGAGCCGAACGAGTGCCGTAAGAGTGTCTTATGCGTGCTGCGTGAGTGTCGCAAGTGCGCCGCGAGAGGTTTGTAGTGCGCCACCAGCGCACTGCAATGGTGCTGTGATGGCTATCCGAGCTGTGACCGGAGGGCGGTCACAGTCTTGAGCAAGAGGATGGCGCAATCTTGCAACATCACTTGCGTTCCGGGTGGCCTGTGCCTGTAGGTAGCTCGTGCCACGTAACATCTGGCAGCGGCGAGGCCACAGTGCTTCGCACCGCCAGAATTGACTCAGGCGCAGCGCGCATGCTCCGGCCTGAGTAACCCGCATACTTCTTGCCGTAGTGCCTGCGTGCGGTGTTCGTGCTGCTGTGGCCGAACAAGGCTGCGATCTCCTGTTGTGTCTGGCCGTCAGCTCGCGCATTCGCTACCGCCTGATGCCGCGTGCTGTAAATCGTCGGCATTTCCCCATTCCACTCGTGATCTACCAGGACGCTGCGAATCGCACGCTGTAAGCTGCCATAAATCTTCCGATTTAAGGCAGCTTCCGGCAGGCGCATAAGTTCCTCGGTTTTAAGCTCGGCGACAATTTGAATCCATTGGCGCAAGTGCTCGATTTGCTGCGCATCGAGATTATCGAGAAGGATGATGCGCTTATCGCCGTTCCCGCGAACAGACGAATGCTTGGCGTTCGTCACCTCCAGCGCTGGAGAAGTCTCTGCTGAACCATCTGCCCTGAACTTGGGCTCACTGAATGCGTTTCTATGCCGGTATGAAATCAAACGGGCATTGAACCATTCGACTGGGCGCAAACCAACATGAAGATTGGCCCTGATAAAAAGAAGGGCGCGGAATAGGGCGGTTGACCTGTCGGTAAGAGCTGTTTCCATCAATAGGTAAACGGCCTCATCAGGAAACGCCTTCAATTTCCTGGCAGAAGTATTCTTGGACTTCTTAGGCAATCCCTTGGTTCCTAAAGTCAGAATATCACGGTAAGCAGATTCATAACGCCCGAATTCTTGAGAACCAGAATCCATTAATGCTTGGGCTTGCTCCGCAATCCAGAAAAGGGCCGCTGATTTTTCTACACGCGCTGTCGCCTGCGTAATCTGCTGACTGTCCACGCGATCAATCAGATCGCGTACAACCATCTCGGGCGTCAAATCGGAAATTTTGCCGCCCGAGATTCGGGCGGCAACGTGCCTCATTTTTCGCCCATATAAGCTGATGGTGTCGGGTGACAGTGAATCACCAACCCGTTCTTCTGCTCCTATTCGAGAAAGAAGATCGAGCGCACGGCGGGAACCGTCGAAAGATTGTTCGTACATGGCGATGAGGTAATTAATTTGACGGCAAAACGTATTCGCCGAGTTCTTTGTCGAATACGGCGCCTAAGCGCTCAGGTGTTGAGCAGGGAAGGATCACAGTCTTATTGGTTTCAGAGTCAACCCCGTGAGACGCAATTATTTCAATTGCCCCGGTTTGCTCGCTTCGCTCTTTTGTGGTAATCACAATAATCATACAATTTCCTGGGCATCATTATGGATGCTACTTCATCGGCACCACCACGCCGAAAAGGCGCATGAAAGAAACGCATTTACGGCACCAATCGCCGAATGGGCGCACGTCAATCCAATATGCGGCACCAAAACCGCCCACAGGGCGCAGGGCAATTCCGTTCCAGTGACCAAGAGCGTCGCATCGGAACCAAAAAGGCCCTTCGAGCATGCTTGCAACGAGCTACTGTGGCATCAGGGCAGGGTTCCAAAAGTTGCTTGTTTCGGACTCAAGAGCGGATCGTCTCGTTCGCAGGGGTGGTTGTTCTGGTCACAGTGTAGCGTTACTCCCCCAAAAAGTGTACGTATCGCCGCCAAAAAGGGTACGTATCGCAGCACGAAAAGGGCTTGCTACACTGCCAGTATTGCGTGTTTGTGCCAAAAAGCAGCATAGATGTGTACGTATCGCAGCATGAGTGTTGCGGCCCCTTCTGGCCCTCTGGTGAGGCGGCAAAAGTGGGGGAGTAACGCTACACACGGGCCTTGTGACCAGGGGGTGAAGCCAGTGGGCGAACAGGGGTGAGTGCGCGCGGTGCCAGCTAGGCGGGGTTGCGTGCTGTGTCGGTGCCTAGAAGGAGATGTAAAGGGGTTGTAACGGTGCCTTATGCGGGTCGTGAGCGTGCTACCAAGGGCGACGCACGGTTTTTTAGGTGCCGCGAACGAGGCATGAAGGTGCCATGTTGGGGGTGTGAATGAGCCATAAAAGTGTTGCAATGGTGCCCGTTGAGGCGAATTTGACGGTGCCGAGGGGTGCGCCTTCCCCTCCGAGGCGCTATGATCTCCGGGTGCGAAAGTGCGTCCGAAGCACGCCGTCACATCAAGGTTTGTAGGTTTAGCGTCGTTTCACTTTTTTAAGGAGAAAGCAATGGGACTGAAATTGAATGTTTGTGCAGGTCTGGCGATGGCGCTCTTGCTGGGTGGCTGCGCTACGAACGTGCCCCAGGATGAGGATTTCGCCTCCAAGCTGATTGCGGAGAAGGCAGCGATTGCAGCCGGAGCACAGCGCGATTACGCCTCGTTGCTGGCTGAGGACTACACCACGGTTCAAAAGCGGTGGGCCGCTTTCGAGACGGATACCATTGACGTGGACTACATTGGTAATCCCAAGGAACTGGTTCAATCCATCGCTTCTCGTTATGGAATGAGTTTCAGTGAAACCGGAAGGCAAATCGACCTTCGGCCCGTTAATATCCGAATGAAGGGCGTCACGCCGGATGCGTTGCTGCGCAATCTCGGTAATCAAATGCACGCTGCGGCGGACGTTGTTCTTGATCGGCCTGCCAAGGCTCTCATCATCGAATACAAGAACCGCGATATTTCGGATCAAGGCGAGCGCAAGGGGAGTTAATAATGGCTGCTGACATTCCAATGAATCTGGATCAGGTTCAGGCCTATTACGAGCGGCCTGCAATCGTGCGCTTTGCGGATGATTCTGGTTCCGGCGCTTCCAGCGTGAAAATCGAAGCTCTCAAAGAGGCGGCTTTGGGAATCGGCGTGAAAGCCGGTTTGCGCAAGCAACTCCACCATATCAATGGTGTGGTCGATGGCAAGCAACGAGAGCTTGATACCATTTACGACTTCGGCAATCTCATGATTAAAGATCGTGTGGTTCCCGCAGTAATTACCGAGGCCCGTGATCTGTATAATCAAGATGGCGCGTATGCGTTGCGCCTGTCTGGTGCTTATTACAAAATCGAGCAGCAGCCTCGCTTCTCGCCAGTCCCGCCGAACTGGCGTGATTACCTATATTTCGGCAAGGGCGACAGTGAAGACGAGCCGATATTCGGAAACATGCGACCGAAAACCGATTATGAACGTCAAATCTGGCGTGAATACATCGCCAAGGGCTGGGTTCAAGGTGTCGATCAGGCCAATGTCATGCTGCAATACGGGCTTGATCGTCTGAATCGTGATCTGCTTGGCATGATCCGCTTTCACACCTTCGTGCTCCAGAACAAAATCACGATGCCAGCCATTGCTTCGCAATCGTGGGCATATTCGTCGCAGCATACGGATTCCATTGCTGTTGATGAAACGCTGCTGCGTATCACCACGCTGCCGGAATTCAACTCGGCCATGGATAAATGGCGTGCCTCGGTGAAAACATCCGACATGGTTCCACCGATCCAGGCGCAACCCACGCAATCCATGCGGCGTGTTTCGCCCAGGTTCGACCCCAAGGCTATTCCAGACCTCGCTCCAGCAGCACCCGCCCAGGTGCAAGGGCAGGGCGCTAGTTCCGCCAACCCGGCCTCCGGCGCAACTCCTGCCCAGGCCCAGGACGGGGAGAAGGGTGCTGCCGGTGTCTGACATGAGCGATCTTCCCCATGTGGGCATCGACGCGGGTGGACTGCTTCCCCGCGCCGAGATCAAGACGGGGTTTGTCCCGCCTCAGCGGTTCATCCTGATCGAGCAGTTCAAGGGGGTCATGCTGGAGGCCCTGGCGCACGACGCGAGCGACGTGTATATCCAGCCTGGGCTACCCATCTGCGCTCGCATCAACGGCGACCTCATGGCCTTGACCAACAGCACGCTCGATGAGAGCGAGGTCAAGTACATGGTCAAGTGGACAAGTGGCCGCGACACAGCCGAGACGGACATTCTCTCGGGCGTGCCGGTCAATGCCCGCTACGAGCTGTTTTCGCCAACGAAGCTGGACGCACGCGGTGCCAAGGTGCGCCATGGCTACCGCGTCAACATCTCCCCGATCCTCTACTTCGGCGGCACCTCGGGCCAGATCGTCTTGCGTGCGATCCCGAACGAGCCGATTCCTTATCACAAGCTCGGCCTGTCCGAGCAACTGGTGCGCGACTGTATCCCGCGTGATGGCATCGTGTACGTGGCCGGTGCGACGGGATCGGGCAAGACAACGACCTTCGCGGCGATCATTCGCTACATCCTCGAAAACGACACTCCCATCAAGGGGAACCTGTTGACACACGAGGAACCCATCGAGTTCACATACGACACGATCAACAGTCGGCACTCGATCTTGGTGCAGTCGGAGATTCCGCACCACTTCCGCGATTTCTATGCGGCGAACCGCGAGGCGATGCGCCGTAAACCGGGCCTCATTCTCATTGGAGAAATGCGGGATGAAGCGACTATTCGAGCTGGGGTCGAGGCTTCGCTGACTGGACACCCGGTTTATGCGACCGTGCATGCCACAGACGTGCCTTCCGTCATGCGCCGCCTTATTTCTCGCTTCCCGGTGAATGACCGGGCAACCGCTATCTACGATATTGTGGATACGGCAAGAATGATTATGGCCCAGCGCCTTGTTAAAGGCGTCGATGGCAAATTGATTGCCGTCCGTGAATATCTAAAATTCACCGATGAAATTCGGGAAGAACTGGCTGCTCTCGATCAAATGGGGAAAGTCACAGGTGTGATTGCCCGGATCGTGGAGCAGAAAGGTCACTCTTTCCGCAGGGAAGCCGCCACGCTACTGGAGCAGGGGCGCATCACGGAGCAGGTTGCCCACAGCATCTGGCCGCCCCAGAAAGAAGCCCAGTTGCAGGAGATTTTGGCGGAAAGCATCTAGTCTTAGTGTGCCGCCAAGGTGCTACTAGCGTGTCGTTAAGGCGTTGATGCGTGCCGTTTTGGGTTGTGTGTGTACGTTAATGCGTCAATAAAGTGTTGGTTGCGTGCTGGTTGGTGATGGATGCGTGCTCTGATGGTGCTACAATCGCGCCACGATGGAGCGTAGCGCCATCGAGGTGCCATGATGGCGCCCAACCAGCACCATCATGGTTTTGTATCAACTCTTGTCTGTGACAAGGCGAAGGAGGATTTATGTCCACGGGTCGTTATCACTGGAGCAACATCGCGCCGGAAGCAAAGTTTTTCGTTATCAATGCTTCCGCCAGCGTGCCGTGGCTCGTGTTGATTTTGTTTCCGCGCTGGAGCACGCTCGCAATTGCCATCGTGCTGACGGCTTTCCTTCTCTACGTCCAGTTCAAGAAAATGACTTTCAGGACGTTTCTCAAGTCGAAGAAAACGGTTTTCCTGGGTCATTCGATACGTGTCGAACGTCCTTTGAAAGACTAAATGATGTCAAGCGTAAAGAAAGGTAGAGAGTCCAAAATGAGCGCAAGCAATACCGGCGATTTTTTCATTGGCGTTGATGACGGCCATTACGCCATCAAGATCGTTGCTGAAAACGGGGAAACCTTCACCGTGCCGTCACGCGGCGCCATCGGGAAGCACCTCATCACGCTCAAGGGCGAAGATGAAGGCATCTTCTATGAGACGGAGGAAAGCCAGACCTACACGGCAAGCGAGTTCCTGCCGAAGTTCGAGGACACCCGCTTTCTGGAATATCCGCGCTCGCAACTCAACCGCGTGCTTGTGCATGACGCGCTGCGCCGCGCCGGGTACGGTGGCCGCAACGTGCGCATCACCACGGGCCTCCCGGTGAGCTACTACTACATGCCCAACGGCGAGAGAAACCAGGCCTTGATCGACGCCAAGGTGGCCAACCTGCGCAAGCGTGTAACCTGCGGCGATCTGCCGCTGGCCAACATCGTGGAGAACACCGTCACGACCGAGGCCGTCGCATCCTTCGTGGATCAGCTCATGGACATTGACGGCACGCCCTCGGATGATTACGAGGAACTGACCCAGGTGCCGGTGGGCGTCATAGACGTAGGTGGCAAGACCACGGACTGCGCGGTGCTGCTGCCAGGAATGATGGTGGACTCGTCGCGTTCGGGCTCGAATGATGTTGGCGTCCTGGCACTCGTAGAGTCTGTCTCCGCGAAGCTGCGCGCCCATCTCGACCTCGACACCGCGCTCCCCGCGCATGCCATCGAGCGCGCGCTGCGCACCGGCACCGTGAAAATCTTCGGCAAGGATCAGTCCGTCAAGGAGATCGTGGACGAGGAAAAAGAGCGTCTGGCCGACCAGATCATGAGCGCTGTGCGCACGAAAGTGGGCAGCGGTGTTGATCTTGACCATGTGCTTTTTGTCGGCGGCGGCGCCATCGTGCTCAAGGATCAGTTGCTCAAGCACTACCCGCATGCCCGCGTCCCCGATCAACCCGAGTTTGCGAACGCGCGCGGCATGCTCAAGTTCGCAAAGCATGTGGTGGGCGGCGCATGACGGGGGAAAGCAAGGGCTGGGTGCGGGCCTCAACAGCCCTCGACTCCAGCTATGAGGCTGAAAGCAGCTTGTTGCGCGATCTCGAAAAAACCGATGAGTCGAATCGCGGCAAGTTGCTGCGCGCATTGGTGCGCGCGGGCTTCAAGGCAAGTCGCAACAACGCCAACGCCGCCTCGGCCCAGGCGGCGCAGACAGGAGACGGACATGGGCAATCGTAAGCGCCAAGGCATGTACCTCTCACCAACAGACGACGCCCAGCTCGTGCAGGAGCTGGAGCGTTGCACGGTAAGGGGGCGCAAGTCGGATTTGCTGCGCAACTATGCACTTCTCGGGTATCAGCGAGCCCTGGGCCTGTGTGCCAGCGCCGATCTGACCAAGGATCACTCGGAGTTGACGCAGGCCCTCGCCGAGTTGTTCGCTCCTGACGACACGCCGCCCGATTTCAGGTCGGCAGCCGAGTTCATCAAGGCACGCGGGGCAGGGCAGGGCAGGACGCGGCAAGAGGCGCCGCCCGCGCCGATTCCTTCGCCTGTGGCAAAGCCTCCCCAGGAGGCCGCGCCCGCAAGCGAAGCGGAAGCGGTGGCGCCCAAGCCAAGGCCCAAGACTCAGTTCGCGGGCCTACAGGGGTTGGTCAGCGGCAGCAGCAAGGACAGGGATCAAGGGGGTAGCTGATGGCGACCAGCGGCAGCGGAAATGGGGGCGGGCGTACCGTCGATGACTTCACGATGATCGCGGCCCTCGTGGTCGGGACGATGATCGGCATCTGGATCGCCTGGATCGTCTTTCACACCGAGTTCTCCACGGCGTACACCTATGTCCGTCGCGTAGAACTTTGGTGGCTAGACCTCATTGGTTCATTGGGCCTGCCGGGGGCGGCAGCGGTGGCTCGGTGGTTCGATAAGGGGTGTGCCGCAAGCGGCTTGTTGGAGCGCTGCACACGCGATTTCAGCACGATGAGCTGGAAGGAGATCAGCAATCTCGCCTTCTATGTCAACGTGATGCTGCTGCCCTTCATCCTCCTGTTTGCGTTCAAGATTTTTGCGCGCATCCAGTCCTCTCACCCGAATCTGCTGTTCACAAAGACCTTCAACGTGGACAGCTTCGTCCGCGCCAAGAAGCCGCTGTACCGTCATCTGCGGATGTTCGATGCCCTGAACCTGATCGAGACGCCGCTGGATGACCCCGTGCTGGGCATGTCCCGCACGTCGCGGCAATTCGTGTTCCATCACCGACTGATCGTTGATACAGGCGAGCCTGGAGACGGGTGGATCGACGAGGCCGATGGATCATGTACTCCCGTTCTCGACCGCGCCAAGACCGAGCGGGTATTCCGTGAGCAGCTTGGCGCGGTCTGGACGGGAGTTGGCAACCTGACACCTGGGGAAACGCTTCTCTTGGCGATTGCCATCCCTCGCGTTGCCGCAACCGATGGTGCCCTGGACGACAAGGCATTCAAGAAATGCGTGGAGGAATCCAACCAAATGGTCAATTGGTGCTGGGATCAATTCAAGCCGCCCAAAGCGCAGAAAAAGGGAAGCAAGAAGGGGCAGGACAAGGAAGAACCTGCCGATCCCCTGGCGTGGCTCAAGCCCGAGATCGACCTGACCGTGCCGCGTGAAACCATCAAGCGACACATCAACAGCAAGCCGATGCAGGCAATCCTGTCCAAGCACGCCTACGTGCGCACCATTCTGTTTGCCATGTTCACAGCCGCACGCAGCCTGGGTGTGCTGCCTCCTGCCGACATGCGCTGGATGCGTTTCTACGACCGCACCCTCTGGTATGTCCTCCAGAACTTCGGGCGTCAAGGCGCCTTCGCCGAGGGCGGCGCGGTTCACGTCCACTACCTCTACGAGATCAAGTCGGGAGAGCCGCTGATCGAGCCGCAGCTCGACAAGGCCATCAATGCACTGGAGGCCGCATTGGTCGCCTTCAAGTACAGGCCCTCAGATCGTGACGCATATCGCAAGGGCCTTCGGACGATACATGAGGCGGTTCCTGCTGAGCTGACCGTCACAGAGCCATCTTCAAAAACGTGAAACGACTATTGAAATTGCAGGAGTGACAAAAATCGGTCGTAACGCTTTTTGAAAATAAATGGTACTATTTTGAATAGCAACAACTGGATGCCTCATGGAATTGACTCGCAAAAATATCGCCATCGCTTCCGCTGTCGCGGTGGCGATACTCGTGGGGGGGTGGCTGATCGTTGGCCGCACTCCGTCTCAGCCAACCTTGTCCGCAGACGGAATGGCCGAGTTCAAGGCCCAACCGCGCTCGCCAGATTTCAGCGGCGAGATCATGGACAAGCTCGCTACGGCTCAAGCGCCTACGGGCGGACGGCCTGAAATCGTCCTGCCGCCGCCTCCGGCACCTACTGGGTTGCAGCCGCCCGCCTCGCTGCCGATGCCGGGTCTGCCAGCAGCGCAGGTGGCTGGTGTCCAGCAAGGCGAAGGCCCGAGCACCGCAGAGCTGGCGGCGCAGACGCAAGCCGCGTTGAAGCAGGCCCAAGCGGACGGCAAAGCGGCCATGACACCTGATGCACACGCACACGCCCAGGCGGTGCAAGATGATCCTGTGATGGCTCACTTGGCCCGGTACGGTACGCCTGTGACCAAGCAGCTCCTGCCCGTGGGCGGCGTGACGCTGTGGACGGTAATCAGCAAATCGGGCAAGCCAGTGCAGCTCTACACCACCGCAGACGGAAAGGCGCTTTTCTCCGGCGTGGTCTGGAATCTGGAGACGGGCCAGAATGTCACCGACTCTCTCATGGTGCCGCCCTCGGGCAGCGATCCCAATTTCGCTGCGCGGCTTCCCCAGGTCGTTGCGCCCGCGACACCTAAGAGCAACCTCGTGAGTGGCCCCAATGCTCTGCCATCCGCCTTTGATGGCAAGGCGCCAACGCAGATTCCCGAGGCGATCCGACTGGTGGATGGTCTGGCCGGATACAAGGAAGGGAAGGGCGGGCCTGCTGACACGCTCTACGTCATCATCGACCCTCGCTGTCCGTACTGCCGTCGCGCCTATCTCAACACGCGCGAGTATGTGAAAAACGGCGCGACCATCAAATGGATTCCTACAGCGGCGCTTGGGCGCCCCGAGCAAGGCCTGCCTCTGGCCGCGACCATCCTGCGTGCCAACAACCCGGACGTTGTGGCGCGCGTCCTGGGGAACCACGAGCAGATCGGCACACCGCCCACCGACTTCGAGTTGAAGCAGCTCGATAACAGCTTGGACTTCATGTTCGAGGCCTTCAAGCAGAACAACGAACCGAATCCTGGCGTCCCCGTGGCGTTCTTCATCGACCGCCGCTCTGGCAAGGCCCGCATGATGATGGGCGTCTCGGAGCAGGTCGTGATCGAAGACATTCTTGGCAAACCGACGAAGAAGTGACACCAATGGCTAAATACACCCTGCCCGATTTCGCTCCCGAGCTTCGCGTTGTTGCTCGCGGTACAGCGAGCAACCGCCTCGTGATCGTGTTCGATACGGCCACCGATATTGATCTCAAGCGCTCGCCGCGCATCGTGATGATCGACACCGAGGGCGTGACCAGCATCACCACGAGCGTCGATGAGATCACGGCGGATGACCGTGTGATCCACCAGCTCGTGAGCGGCAAGATCAACCTGCTGACGCAAAAGGACGGTGCCGAGTCCGTCAAGTACCTGCTGGCCGAGTTCCAATTGCAGATCGAAGGTGGCAAGAGCGGCAAAGATGGCAAGCTCAGCTACCCGCCCCAGGGCGAGATCGAGCAGATCATCCGCCAAGGCGTGGCGGACGCCTTTACCGATGCCAGCCTGGAGATGACCAGCGAGCCTGTGGCCGTTGGGGAATATCGCGGCCAAGACTCCTTCGAGCGTCAGCACTGGACGCCACGGCCAGCTCCTGCATACGCCAGTGCTGGGCCTGCCCTCTCGATGCGTGCCAGCGCGGCAGTGAAGCCGCGTCTGAGCAAGAAGATGATCGCCTTCATCGGCCTCCTGGCCGTGCTGCTCCTGGCTGCGGCCCTCAAGATCATGGCGGCGCCTGCCGATCCCGTTCAGGCGGCAGTCAACAAGGCGCTTGCAAACGATCCGCGCGCCCGCGACGAGCAGATCGAGATCACGCGCCAGACGTTGCGCGAAATGGGCCTCGATCCTGGCAAAAACGGCGACCTGGGGTGCCTTGCCGCCCCGTGAGCGGTTGGTAGAGCATGAGTAGTAGAGAGCCTGTCCTGTGCGGCGATTTCAGCCTTGTTCCGGTGCCTCAGCGTCAGGCATGGAGGGACGCTGCTGCGCGCCATCTGACGAGCGTTGCACGGGACAGGGAGGACAAACTTATACCGAAGTGGAAGGAAGACGAGCAGCTTGGCCCAGCTCGCCTCTACATAAAGTTGCTGATGGAGTTGGGGGTGAATGATTTGTCTGCCATAGTCTCAGCTTACACATTAATTACAGAGCAACGTACAACATATGCGCGAACTCAGTAACATCGAGAACGACCCCAATGCACTGATGGCGCTCAGTGCAGAAATTGTGGATTTCGCTACCCACGCGCGCTATCTCCTGATCCCATCGACGGAGCATTTGACTGATGCGGTCATCCTGCTGCGGCGGCTTGTGCTCATCTCTCACAAAGTCCTGCCGATCAAGAGCTACTTCAACCTGCTGCGCGACCTGCAAAGGATCGCGATGACCTCGGCTGTGCTGGCCTCTGAAAAGACCCAGCACATGCCCGATGCAACACCCGAACAGGCAGAGAAAAAGCGTGCTGCCTACGAGCAGTACGACGCCCAGTTTCGCGCCTCGCTTGCTGCCCATCCGGCAGGCCAGATCGAGGGCGAGAAGATCGCGGCCATGGTGCGGCACCAGCTTTGCACCGAGGACGTGTTCTGCGCGGCCTGCGCCTTCCTGCAACTGGAAGTCTCCCGGCGCGGTTCGATCTACTACATCCGGGGCGAATCACCCGAGTTCTTGGAGACGAAGAAGAACCGCGACCCGATCCCCATGGATAACGAGGTCACGTTGAAGACGCTGGCCAGCAATCTTGCTCGCCCGGACGCCGTGCTCGGTGCCGTCGAGAAGACGCAGATCGCCTATGGGTTCAACCTGCTTGCGAAGCTGTACCAGCTCTTTGTCAAGATGCCCCTGGTCATCCAGTGGATCAAGGAGGGCGAGCATCTGGCGAAGCCGCGCCGCATGGTGGACGTGCGAGCGCACTTCAACCTGACGCTGCGCGACTACGACACCATCATGGTCATGGCTCGCCAGATGGGCCTTTCCGTCATCAAGTCCCGCAAGTCTGGCAGCTCGAACAAGTACACGCTGAACCAGAAGGTCGAGGAGCGCGTGCTGGCCGAGGCCGAGCGCCGGGGGTACACGCCGAACCGCGTGCTGAACGTCCTGCTGTCGGATTTCTTCATGCTCATCGACGCGCGGCACCGTGCCGAGGCGATCAAGAAGGCGAAGCAGGACACCAAAGCAGAGAAACCGGCCAGCAAGGCCAGCACCAAGAAGGGAGCGCGTCATGGCGAAGCAGGAAGAAAACGACGCACCTGAGATTTCCGAAGAAGACAAGAAGCGCATCCAGAAGGCCACCACGCTTCTGGCGGCTTACACGAACTTCATGCGCTGGGCGGGCAACTTCCGGCGCGATGAGATCAAGCGGCACCCGCGTCACGGGTCTGTGGTGATGCTCAGTCCCTTGCAGTCCAGCAGGTTCGCGTTCTCGACGGAAGGGAGCACCCTTCTGCTGGGCGCGCAGCGCTTCGAGATGGCGTGGTTGACCGTCATGCCTTTCGAGTCGGCCTACGTCTCCGACAGGCTCTATCTGTCCACCACGGGCGCGCAGTGCATGGATGTGACGCTGCCGCCCCTCACGGTAGGCTTCTTCTGTGACCAAAAGGCCAAGCGTGAGCAGATGGCCAAGTGCAGCTACGTGGTGCCGGTGGAGATCACCGTCTCCGAGGGCGCTGTGACCGATGTGGGAAGGCCCCAGGGCCTGGGCATCCCCATCAAGCAGGGCGACGTGGTGGCAGCGCTCAACGAGGCCGCGAGGGAGGCAATGAACCGCCGCGATCTGGCGCGTTTCTTCTGAGCTATGATGTAAGCACTATTTTTTTTTCTTCTTCTTCTGGACGCCGCCCCTTCGGGGGCGGCGTCCTTCTTTGGGCTTGCGCACGCAACGCCCAGGTAATAAAAAACCGCCAAATAGGCGGTTTCAGTGTCGGGAGGGCTAGATGGATGGCCCATCGTTCCAGGGGTCGTCCGCGCCCAGGCCCACCTCGTCCATGCGGCGGCGCGTCTCGGCACCGTTCTGGAGCCATTCCACGTCGAGGTTTTGGCCCTTCTCCGCCGACTCGATGATGCGCTCGCGCTCGGCCATGGCGATGAAGACCTCATCGAGCGCATCCCGGTTGGGGGCCTTGTAGTCCGCCATGAGTGTGTCCACCACTGAAGGAGGGAGTTTGCTCAGCGCAACCCGAGTCTGTTGGCCATGGTTGGTCAACGCGGACTGCTTGGCGATCAGCACCTCACGCTCTTGCGATGGCAAGACGGAGGATGACATGCTCTGGAAGGATGCGGGAGTGGTCATAGCTGCCTCGCTTTACATCGACGGCGATGCGTCGTTATCGGGTTCGTCGTAATGGGCGTACACAGATTCAGCGTACCGCTTCAAGTAGGTCTGCTCGGCCTGCACCATCAGCGTGCCTACCTGGGCGCGGCTGGATTCCGGCACGGCCAGCTCTGCCTCGCTAAGCAGTTGCGAGCGCAGCGCCTGCTTGGCGTTGGTGCCCATCGGGAACTGGTCAATCCCCTCCATGGCACTCACATAGCTCTCTTGCAGCACCTCCATGGCACTCAACTGACTCGCTTGTGGCACCTCCGTGCCGCTACGCAGGGCAGGGCTCAGTTGCAGGGTAGAGAGCGCTGCGGCGTACACTGCGATCATGGAGGACAACTCGCGTTCGCGGCGCTCGTTCACCCGCGACGAAATCGTGGCATGGGTGGCTCGCTCCTTGATCCACTCGTGCTCTCGTTCGGCCAGGGAGTTGATGGTGGTACGGATCGTTCGCGCAGCACTGTGCGCGCCAAGAATCTCCCCAGCCATGCTGTCCAGCCGAGGGCTGTCATCTGGCGTGGATGCAAAATGGCGCAGAGTGGCGATGCCAATCGCGGCTTCGCTGGCTTTGCGAACTGACAAATTCGACATAAAGTGTGGGCTCGTGTTCACGATGGTGCCATATCGTCGGAAGATTCGCGCAGTTCAGCTCTGTTCTGCAAAATTTCCCTTGCACTACGGGCAACATCGTGCCGCACAAGTTGCATTGTCGGCGACGATGCAATTTCTATGAGCACGCTGTCGGGCGTGTAAGGGTTTTCCACGAAGACCTCAATCATTCCAAGGGTCTTCGAGGTCTTGTCGAACATCTCGCTAATTTGCTCCGAAGATCGGCACACTGGTACTAGGTAGGGCGCGTAATCGCTCTTATAACCTTTGATTAGATCATCAAAAATAGCTGCTTTTTTGTGTGCGACCGCAGCATTGGCTTCTTCGATCTTCATTCGGCCCCCGATACCCTCCACAACATACATCTGCGTTCTCCAGTCCTTGCTGTCCGTGAGCGCTGCCAGTGTGTCCAGAGTCGCATCAGGCCTGCCTGCCAGAATCCGCATGCTTGCCGAGTGGTCTTTGCAGTGCTCAACCAATGCGGCCTGTACTTCTGGTGCGCATCGGCGCTGCCGCACAGCGGCCTCTGACACGACGGTGGCGTCCTTGCCGTCCCGGATCATCTCGGCTTGTTTCGTGGGCGGAACCCGGTTGATCTCGGCAAAGGTCAATCGGGTGGCTATAGCCTGTGATTCGTCCGTCATGTTGGCGACGTGTCGCTTGAAAGCGGCTTGCATCCTCTCGCCGACAGCCGCCGCTGCTTCGCTCAGCATTTGGGCGATGTTGCCTGGGGCCTGGGCCAAGTTCAGCACCGTGCGCACGGCCAAGCGGGCAGGGCGCTCTTGCTCTTGCGCCAATCGCTGACTCAGGAAGTCGGTTGCGGTCGTGAACCGGGCATCGGGCTGCTTGTCGGGCGTCATGGCGTCCTCCCTTATGCGTCCAAGAGGGTGGTTCGAGTACCCAAGAGAACGGTTTCGCGCATCTCCGGCAGGAAAACAACAATCTCACCACAGCCGTCCACGCGCAGCGTGAGGAGCTTGGTGGCGGTCGCCTGCATCTCTTTCATGATGGCCTCGCCAATGGCGCGCATGGCCGTCAGCTCAACTTTGACGGGCAGGGGAGGAATGTTCGGGTCTTTGCTGTCCAGATCGCGCGACAGCAGAACCTCCAGCGTAGAGCCTGGAAACAGGCCCTCCACGGCACAGTCGGCGTCGGCACGCGCTGCCGCGTGAGCCAGCGCCTGGAGGGCAGTGGATACCTCGCTGTCTGTTGTTTTCTCGGTACACCGGGCCTGCACCCACTGAGCACCCTGGGAGTAATTCAATTCTCGTAATGACATATTTTTGAGGATTCCTTAGTTGGTGCGACTAGCAGACAGTTTATATTGCGCAGCTAAGATTGAAAAGACACGCGCATCCTGAGAGAATCAACAGGACTCGGTTACACACTTCGGGACGGACTACATGGCAACCATGCCCTTCACCCCCTGTTCCTCTGACCCCTGCACAGACGTAACGGTAAACATCTTGCAGACGGTCTTTGGGCCAGTGATTCGGAACCTCACGCTTGGCACCGACCCCTCGGGGGTCGATCCGGTCGTGAACGTCATTGCCACCATGATGGGCTATTTCAACAGCGGCGTGTTGACGGTGGCCACGCTGATCGTCAGCTTCGTGACGGTAGTGGGCGTCATCAACACCGCTAACGACGGGGAGGCCTTCGGACGGAACTGGTCGAGCCTCTGGACGCCGGTGCGGATCGTCTCGGGGGCTGCGGTGCTGCTGCCGACTGGCACGGGCTACTCCTTCATCCAGCTCGTGGTGATGATGTTCTCGCTGTGGGCCGTAGGGTTTGCCAACGGCACGTTCAAAATTGGCGTGGAGAACGGGATCATTGCCGGTTCATTGCAGAACGTCAGCCAGCAGATCGGGGTTGGTGCAGGCGCTACCGTGAACAAGGATTTCCCGCTTTACAACATGCGGGAAATGGCTTCGGGATACATGAATTCGGCGTATTGCGCCAGGACGTTGAATAGCGTGTATGGCGACGGAGTTGTTGCTGGCCTGAATCCGCCTAACGTCGCCCTAAGCGTCGGCGGGACGCCAGACCGCTCGGCGACAGAAGCCGGTGTCAAAACCGTTTACACCTATGAATTCAAAGATCGGAATGCAGTTGCACCCCTGGCCGGTGGTAATGCGGTTTGCGGCACGGTAAATCTCTACGAATATCAGCACATCACCCCAATTCCCACTACGGGGACTGGTGGACTGCTTTCTGCGGTTTACGACGATGCTGCACGCGATGCGAACAATCAGGCCATTAGCGCTTTGCGCGATGCGATTCTCGCATCCAAGCTGACCGCAACCAAATCAATGATGCAATCCATTGATAGCTGGGTGAATACATGGCCTACAGACGTGAATAAGGATTGGAGCGCGGTTAGCGTCGGCCAATTCAATACCATTGTCGATAATGCCCAGGCCACGATGCTTTCTGATCTCAAGGCGCGGCTGAATTCGGACAATACGCTGAAAGCCTTGATGGAGAGATTCACCACCGACATTACAAAGGACGGCTGGGCAATGGCTGGCGGCTATTACCAGCGGCTGAGTGGCATCCGGGAAGAACTGCGGAAAATCTATGCGGAATCCCCTGGCGAGGTCACTCAGCCAGCGCTCGGCTGGTTGCCGGACGATGCCAAGGGGAACCTTGTGCGGCAGAGTACGACGATGCCGTCAATCATCGCGCGCAAGGCGATTGATACATCCGGCCATACTCCAACGTCGATCACAGACACATCGAATGTGGCGAGCATCATCCCCACTGATTTTGACGATGTTGACATTGACCAGATGGGGTCGCGCGGCAACAAGGTGATGAATTCGTTTGTTGGGAATTTGCTCGAAAGCGTCACCAATACGGCTATTGGCGCCGATGGTAATGTTGATGCAATGGCTCGGATTAAGACCACGGGTGATATTCTGGCCGTTGCCAATTCACAGCTTCACACGATCAGCAATCTTCTGAAAAAGACTTCCGGTGCAATAAGTGCAGGCGCAGGGGCGCTTTCTGGAGTTCCAATTATTGGAGGGGTGTCCAAAGTAGTGGATTCGGTTATCAAGCTCGTTGAATCACTGATTATTGAGCCCATTGCCTCAATGATTCCTTGGCTTGACCTGCTTGCTTTCTATTTCGGTGTCTTCCTGCCTAGTCTTCCGTACACGATTTTCATAATTGCAGTTGTTGGGTGGTTCCTGGCGGTATTGCAGACCGTGTTTGCAGCTCCGCTGTGGGCGGTCATGCACATGACGCCTGATCGCACATTCGTCGGTAGCCAGACCCAAGGCTACCTGATGTTCCTCTCGCTGTTCATGCGGCCAGTGCTTATCATCGCGGCGCTGTTCGCGGCGATGCTTTTGGCGAATCCGATTATTCTGTATGTCTCCAAGGCATTTTGGGCTATGCGCACCGCAAACGTGTCGAGCGCAGAATCCATCGGGTTTTACGTCCAATTCCTGACTTGGAAGAATTGGCTCATCATGTACGGCATGATTTTGCTGCCCGTGGTTTATATGATTTATGGCCTCACGAATACTCTCCCGGACGCGATCCTGACGTGGATTGGCGCTGGCATCAAGCCGCTTGGTGAAACCCAAGCCCTTTCGGAAATGCGTGGCGGCATGGAGCGCCATGGCGCAGCGCAAAGAATAGACGGAGACGGAAAGCGGAGAACCAATGCTGCATTGGCGGGTCGATCACCCGCTATAGGGAGCGGGGGTGGGCGAGCTGGTGGAGCGTCGGGCGGCTCCGGTACGGCAGCAGATAACAGGCTGCTCTCCGACACGGGCCAAGCTGGTGTCAGCCAAACCCCGGATTATGTGCCTGCAAGCGCTGGTAGAAGTGGTGGGCCAGCAGCCCAGGCAGGTTCTCGACGTTTTGGCGCTGCTGCGGCAGCGGGGGCAGCGGTTGGTGCCGGAGCTGCGCTCACGGCCAGCAGCGCCGTCGCAGGGCAGACTCAGGACGAGGCGATTGAGACGCCATCCAGCAACCTTGCCAAGAAGAACGGTGACGAGGACACTGGGTACGTGCCGCAGAACACTAATGATCGTCCGATGCACAATGAGGCCAACGTCCGGGCACCGGATCATGCTGCCTATGTCGGGAAGGATGGCGAGCCGCTTTCCGATGAGGCGGCAAGGACTGCTGGCATTGGCGCACTCCTGAACGCCGACATGGCGAACCCGTCAGGGACGGACACCGGGGAGCCCGGTACTGTTGCGGCCTAGCTACCCTATGGACAAGATCGCCAATTAGTGCATACTAATAAGCATGTGAAAGGAGTACGCCATGTCCCGATTTGAGAGCAGCTATCTTGCAGAGTCCGTTGGTTATGCCAGCGGACTCAACAACGGCTATGCAAGCGGTCTGGCTGTTGGACGAGAAGAAGGTTACACCCAAGGTTGGAACGAGGCCACAGCGCATGGCAATAGCGTGCTGGCAGAGCGTGACCAGCTCATCGACCGGCTGTACGGTGCGAACGAGCGCCTTGGCGCGGAGAACGCGCAACTGAAACAGCACATCCAGTTGCAGCAAGAGCAAGCGCAGAGTCTGCGGGCCGAGTACGAGGCGATGTTCAAGGCTTTCCAAGGTGCCGTCGCCATCGCGCGTCCGGCAATGAAGGCCGTCGCAAAGCTGCCTTTGCACGAGCGCGGCCAAATCTTCTACCAGTATGGCGAGGAAGCGGTCAGGTTGCAGTCGCAAGAGTATGTGACCGCCAATCGGTTCCCGCACAACCAGCCGCTGGTTCAGCAGTACCTGCCTATCGCCAATCAGGTCTTTAGCCAGACCTACGAGCAACTTCGTCGCCAAGAAGCCGAGTCCAAGGCCGAGCCTGTGACCTAAGAAATCCTCGCCTCCCTCCCATTGACCAGCGGCGCGTCCGCTGGTTTTTTTTGCCTGTTGTTTGGCTTGGAGGCGGTCTAATTAGTGTGTATCATTAAGCCGTCGCAAGACGGAGATGAACATGACAGACCAGGATCAGACAGCAAGGGAGTGGGCCGAGCGTGCAACGCTTGCCCAGGCCAAGGCCGCTCATGCACTTGAACGGCTTTTGTGCCTTGCCGAAACGCGCGACAGCGGCCAGATCAGGCGTGTCGCGTACTTCATCGCATCCACATTCAACGGCCAAGCCTTCCCGCTCGATCCTTTCGACCTCCGCACCGTGGACGTGGAAATCAGCGACGACATGCTGATCTGCCTCGATGCGCTGCGGTGGGGGAGAGCTGACCTCTACAAACTGGTGCCGGAGGGCGAGAAGCGCATCTTGGCCGTCTGCAAAGCATGGGGCCTTGAATGGCCTGATAACTGAAAGTCGCTCTCTATGGCAATCATGGAATGGATGAGGCGCTGGGTGCGCCACCCGCTGGCAAAGCGCGTGGGCTTAACCCTGGCTATCGTTGGCTGCATCAGTCTGGTGCGGTTATGGCTCGGCCATGAGCAGTCCGTCTTCGTGGGTGTGCTCACGGGTGTAGTTTCGTACACCGTTGCCACCTTGATCCTGAGCGATCAGGCAACGCGCAAGCTCTACCGTGAGCAGTTCAAGAACTGGCTGGCAATGAATTTGGCGGCAGCGACCCGAACGGCGTGCCTGCTGGTGGTCATGGTGTTCGCCTACAGCACTCGCAAGGCCCCTGGCGAACCGTTCGTACAGCAGGTGCTACTGCTGGTGGAGACGCTGGGTTTGCTGGTTATCGTGGCGATCCCCGCATTCCGCGCCGTGTTCTCCATGGGCAGCGAATATGCACTCAGCAGCTCGATTTTCCGGTCTGTTGCGAGTTTCACTGGCTATGCCATCGCGCTGTGGCTGCTTGGTGAGTGGGGCGACGATGCCTATCGCTACGCCATGGCCGACCCGAATGGGGCCATGGTAGTGATCGTCTCTGTCGTGATCTGCTGGGCCATCCTGCGCTTCGGCGCACCCCCGGCAACCACCCAGGTGATCGCCTTTGAGGGCACCTCTGCTGCCAGCGTCTCGATCCACCGTAAAGCGACGGCACGCGACACCCGGTACATCGCCGCGCATGAGGCTGGGCATGCGCTGGTCTATGGCGCCCTGGGTGGTCTTCCTGCGGACGTGAGGCTGGTCGTCAACGAGCAGGCCGATGAGCGGGGCGCTCTCGGATTCGTGACGGGCATCAGCAATCCGCACCGCCTGGAAGAAAAGTCGTTCGCGGAGTGGTACATGCTTGTCCTCCTGGCCGGAAAGCTGGCCGAGGCGACCTTGCAAGGTAGCTCGACGCTGGGAAGTTCCAATGACCATATGCGATGGCTTGCCACCGCCCGAAACTACCTCGCCAGCCACTATCGCGGCATGTTCTACCTCGAACCGCAAAACAAGTTCGAGCAGGAGCAGAACGAGGCCAAGCTGGAGGCGTTGCAGGCCGAGCAGTTGACGTTGCTGCGCAACCTCTTTGACCTCAACGCAGTGGTCTTCAAGCAGCTTGCCGACACACTGCTGGAGAAGCGTGAGCTGGGCCGCGATGATCTGATCCCGATCCTTGGCCTTGTTGTGCTCCCCGAAGGCTTCCCGCTGCCCTTCGGGCCGTTCGCTCGTTTCGGTGATGAATGGCCGAGAGGGGAGGCATAAGGCCATGGCCTGTGCCAGCCATGCAGAGCGCGTAGCTCAGCGCTGGGAAGGCCTGGAGCAGCGCATCGGCAGCAAGATTGCCAGCCTGGGCCTGGATGGGCGAGCCGTAGAGCGACTGCTGACCCAGGCCATCCGATCCGGCACCAAGGCCAAAAAAATCATGTGGCTGCGCCGTGCCGCCGATGCCGTCGCCTCCCAGGCGCTGCCGCACGCGGCTTGCCGCCAGGGATGCGCCCATTGCTGCCACATCGCCGTGGTGGTGACAAAGGCCGAGGCCTTGCAAATCGCGGCAGAGACGGGCTGCTACGTGAACAGCGAGGCAGGAAAGCCGCCGCCGCTGCCCCCCGAAGACGCCAAGGACGGCAACGCCGCTCATTGGCAAGGGGTGCCGTGCTCATTCCTCAAGGAAGGGCGTTGCAGCATCTATCGCAACAGGCCTCTCGCATGTCGCCTCCAGCTCAACATGGATGACGATGACCTGCTGTGCCAGTTGGTCGAGGGGGAGGGCATCCGCGTCCCCTACCTGAATCTGACGGCGCACCATGTCGCCGCCGTTGTCGCGCTCGGGATGGGCCAGCCCATCGCCGATATTCGTGAATGGTTTCCTCGGGGAGCATGAAAATGAAAGAAGCCTGGAATGGAATCGCTCCATTTACCCCACCAAACCCGATCCAGACCATGGATCATCTCGCGGCAGTTCTTGGTGACACACTGGAGTTGCTTGCCGAGGTGTCGGATTATTTGAGCAGGCTTCCGCATGTTCCCGCGACCAAGGAACTCATCAACAAGATTGAGGCGCACCAGAATGATCCTGGCGCGCTGACGGCCATGCGGATCGCAAAGCAGATCGAAGCCGAAGCCCAATCCAGAGTTGTGGGCCTATATACGCCTGCTGGACTGCCTTTGATGGAGGTGGAGGTTCAGGCGGACACGGTGCGGCTGAAAATAGGGCCGGAGCCAGTCAGGCGCGGCGCTCTTAGAAGACTTGAGGAAGGGCAGGAATTCAAATTGGAGTTGCACGATAAAAAAGAGCATTACTCCCTACTTGGGCGGTGAAGATATGCAGGCACTGCTCAAGCGCGTTATTGAAAGTATCCGCGAGGACTGCGGCCAGCCGGTCAGTCTCTGCCGCGCGCTGGCCGCGCATCCGCAGATGCGGGTCGCACTGGAGGTTGCTGCGCCCTGCATTCACGCCGCCAGCGTGCCTCGCTGGCACGAGCTGGGGGCGTACCCCCCATTGGGCGGGCCGCGCCGCCAGCGCGGCTTTCTGCTGGGCTGGCACGCCACGGATGGGGGGTGGCAGAGCTTCCACCTCGTCCGCACCGAATACGCGCAGATCGCCCACTGCGAGATCGAGCAGGGTTGGTGCTGCGATGTGGCCGACATAGACGGCTTCTCGGCCTCGAAAGCAGACCTGTGGGCCTTCTCCAGCACTGACGCCATGGCCGAAGCCCGGTGCCAGTGGCTGATCTCCGAGATCACGCCGGAGCGGCTGGCCAAGAGCCTTGCACACAGCGAAATTCGCATCATCCATTCCCCTGGAACCAGCGACCACTTCACCAGATACCTGTGGGATGGGCGCCTCTGGCTCATGAACGATGGTGGCTCGCACCACACCGCAGCCGCCAAGTACCTCTCGGCCCGCCTGGGCCAGCGCGTGCCGCTGGAGGGCACTCGCTACACCTACTCGCTCAACGCGCTCGCCGTCGCCTCCTTGCGCCGCGACTTCGAGATGTTCGTCATCAGCGACGAAGATGCCGGGAGCGCACAGGCCTTTTTCGAGGCCATGCGCGCCTTCCGGGCGACGTGGCTATGGCACCCGCTGCCGCGTCCCTACGAGGGCGCCAGGGTGGTTTTGCTGCCCAGGAGCGAGGCCCGCTCGATGCGGGTAGCCGCCGAGCTGCGCAGCGCAGGCTTTGCCGACCTGGGCGCGCACCTCGCGGCCCTGTGCGTTCGGCAATTAACCTATTTGACAAATTAACGTATTAGGTTAAAATAGGGCATGGAAAAAGGCACCCCTCATTGCAAGCTGCCAGTCGTCAAAGCCTTGGTGGAAGCGGGGAAGGTCAAGGCTACAGCCACGGCCTACAACGGGGCGCTTGAGCTGGGCATCAATGACTTGGACGGGATGTGCGCCGTTGTCTTGGCGCTCACACCCGCCGATTTCTACAAGAGCATGACGACGCATGCCGATCACCGTGTCTGGCAGGACGTGTACCGCACCAAGACGGCAAGCGGCGACGAGGTGTACCTGAAACTAACCGTCATTGATGACGTGTTGATCGTTTCCTTCAAGGAGCTGTGACCATGAAATGCCCATGCTGCGGCGCGGCGGAATTGATCCACGACACGCGCGATATGCCCTACACCTACAAGGGAGAAACCACCACCATTCCAGCGGTAACAGGTGATTTTTGCCCTGCCTGCGGTGAAGTCGTCTTGAGCCGTGAGGACGGCGACCGCTACGGCGAGTTGGTCGGTTTGTTCCAACGTCAGGTAAATGCCGCCTACGTCGATCCCGCCTACATCGCCAAGGTGCGCCGAAAGCTCGACCTCGATCAGCGGCAAGCCGCTGAACTGTTCGGCGGTGGCGTCAATGCGTTCTCACGCTACGAGAATGGCAAGACCAAGCCACCGCTGGCATTGGTCAAGCTGTTCAGGTTGTTGGATCGGCACCCGGACTTGCTCAATGAGGTCAAGACCGCCTGATCCCCTGGCCGTCTTTCAAGAGCGAGGGGCGGCGGGATTGGGCATGTCCAGGCCCATACTGGTGTCGCGGCGCTTTGCGGTGCCGTTCTTCACGCAGCGCGGGCAGTAGTCCAAGTCGCCGGGGAAGTGCTGCCAGCCGCGCTTTTCGAGGTATTCGCGCACCTCTGATTTCGGGACGCTTGGCATCGGGTAGTTCTCGGCTTCCCCGCAGCCGTTGCACGTCCATTGGAACCACGTTTCAATCATGAAGGATGCCTTCATTGCGGGGGGAGTATCCGCGTGCCAGTCGGCGTGCGCGAACTTTCTCCAGCGCCAATGCGCAGGCATCAAAAGAGGCGTGTTGTTCATACTGAATCCGCCCCAGCCTGCTTCCCATCCGGCCCCAAACTCGCTGTAATTCCCACTCGCCAAATAGGTTACACATGATCCTGGCCTCGTAGTACCGGCCATTGAGGGGGTTTTCCCAACGCTCGTCCTTTAGCCTGAGATTGACCATGGCTGATTTTCCCCTGTTCGAGCTTGAGGTTCAAATCACTCGGCTCGATCACGAGCTGCTTGCTGGCTTCAATATCGGCCTTGGTAATGACCTCATGCACCAGCCCAAGGCGTGCTATCACGGGGAGACGGCCCAGCTTCGCCATCACCGCTACGGCACCAGCACAGGTCATGCGCTGGGTGTCCAGCGTCTTGTGGCACACGAACGTGCTCATATCGTTTCGCAGCAGGCCTGCGATGATGCCCTCCAGGCGCCCAGGGCGCAGCTCGATGGCGTCATCGTCACATCGGAACGGGCAATTCGAGCAAGGGCGTTTCGTTATTGGCATGGGTTGTTCCAGCGCTCGATGGCTTCAAGGGATTTCGCGCTGACTTCTGCTGCCGGGATCGTCTCGGCGCTCCCGCATACCATGGCAGCCCACACGTCAGCGATGGCGTTGGCATCGCTGTGCATCCGGTACTCGGGCGGGCAGGGCGGGTGCCTCTCCATGCAGCGTTTGAGCGCTTGATCGACCGTCTCGAATGTCACCATGCGGGCCTCCCGATCAGCGCAGTACCAGCTTGCCGTCCTCGGTCAGCGAATAGCGGATCGCCATGCCAGGACGCCAGGGGCCGTCAATCGCGGCCTCGAACATCTGGCCCGTCTCGTTGTCCCGGAACGAAACGATGGAATAGGGCACCATCTTCTCCGTGCCTGCGGCGGCAGCACCTACCGCCGCGCCGCCCAGCACGCCCAGGGCCGTGGCGACCTTGCGCCCGCTGCCCTTGCCGATCTGGTTGCCGACCACGCCACCCACGGCGGCACCGGCTGCGGCACCGCCCGCGCTGGGCTGGAATACCTTGCGCAGCGACTGCTGCGTCTCGGTGACAGTCCCAGTGCGCACCGGGAGGTTCTGGTAGGGCGAGGCACAGCCCGCCAGGAACGCGGCCAGCAGCAGTGTGGATGCACATGCACGGATTTTGGTCAGCATATCAACTCCCTTCATGGATTGCTTCTTGGTTGGCAGCAGCAGGCGCGGTCGTTTCCTCGCCCGCCGTCCACCACGAAATGCTCTCGAACGGGGCAGCGCGGAGCACCAGATGCACGCCGCCCATCAGTCCAGTCGTGTAGCCACGGCAGATGCCCAGGCCAAACACCTCTGGCCGCTCGGTGGACACCGCTTCATTCACCCCCATCCCTTCGGGCACACTTTTGCGATACCCGAAGGAGGGCGCGGCCAGGAAGGGGCAGACTTGTAATGCGTAGATCGCGCAGTCGCGGTGCATGGGGGCATCTGTGAAATAGCGGCTTGCCATCGACTTGGGGCCACCCACGAACGCCATGCGGGCACCCAGCGGTTCGCCGCACAGCGCACAGCAGCGCAGCTCGATGACCCGCGCCATCTTGGCGGGGTCGGTAGCTCGGAAGTCCAGTACCCCTTTGCTGTTGAGCACGTTGACAGGGATGGGGTAGCCGCGTGGATCGCGCGGCAGGCGTGAGATGCGCGTGGGCATCAGCACCGCATCCAGATCGCGCCAGGGCTTCACGAGGCGGCTCCTGCCGTCTCGGTTGCCTCGAACGCGAGCGCAGCGCGGGCGCGCAGAACGGTATCGGCCACCTCGGTGCTCGACAGGTTGCGCAAGCACTCCGGCACACTGTCATCGCCTGCACGCTCGCGTGCTTCCGTCACATCCGCCAAGTGCGACAGCGCCTGCCGGATTTCTGCGGGCTTGGGGCCAGCCATGCCATAGAACGCACCGCAGACGCTTTTCACGCGGTCGGCTTCGGCGTTCCACTCCGCAACGCGACTCGGCCCCCAGTTCAGGGGGAGCGGATCGCGTTGCGCAAAATGCGCGTCAGGGCGCACATAGAGCAGGAAGGCATCCGTGTAGCCCGATTGGTTGAGCACCGTGTAGGCCTGAAACGGATAGCGGCCACGGCAGTCAGTCGCAACCACCGGCACGTCGCCCAAGCCTTGGTCAATGTACGCCTGGAGCTGCTTGTGCAGCTCGGCAATCGTGATGGTCGGAAGCTCGATAGCCATGGAGTTCTCCTGTTTGTCCATGGCTTAATAATACACACTAATTAGAGGTTTGCAAGCCCTTTTGCCGTCCATCGTGTCGCTTCTTGGAGAACTTCGCCGTGTCGCCGCTCTCTTTCAGTCGCCGCGCGGCCTCGCGCACGCCCAGCGACAAGTTGCCGCCACCAATCTTCTCCAAGACCTCCAGGCCTGGGGGGTCGATCATGACGTTCCGGCGTTCGACCACCGTAACGCCATCGGTTGTTGGTTTCCCAGCGCCTGGGGCGCGTTGCCTGATTTTTTCTACCATTTCAAACCCAGGTTTTGACGTGGGCGGTGCGGCGCTCGCGCCAGAGCGCGGCAATCGCGTCCATCCGAGAGACGCCTTTGGCGACGATGCGGCAATCCCCGTCCGTGTCAGGATCATAGGGAGCATTCACATCCGCCTTCCACGTCCCGTCAGGCGCCTTGTCGAAGCTACCGATGCACTCGAAACCGCCAGGAGTCGTTGCGCTGTACGCACAGCGCCGCTCCAAGAATCCCGGAGCATTGCTGGCCTCGTAGTTGCAGTTCAGGTCGATGAAGAATTCACCATCATCGAGAATCACTTGGTCTTTTTCCATGCGAGGGACGCTCCTTTTGCTCGCTTAATGATACACACTAATTGAGCGGTTTCAAGGCATACATTGAGCATGATTTCAACCTCACTCACCCGCACCCTCGCAGGCCTGGTTCTTCCAGCAATCCCGGCGCCACTGCCAAGGCGGCACCGGCTTTGGGCCATGAGCCGACCAGAGGCCAACGCCTGCGGCTTGCGCCTGGGCTTCGGTTGCAACAGACTGGGCGTTGCGCACGTAGGCGCGGTTGACCCGGTTCACCCAGGCCATGCCGCGCCGCAACTGCTCAGCGTTCACGTCCTGGCCGTTGACGAACACCGTGCAGACAGGCCGCTCCCAGCGGTCGCGTTCGTAGCAATTCGCCGTGGCCTGCTGGCCCCTGGCCAGCGCTGCAAGGGACTGCTTGGACGCTTGGCTATACGGTTGTCCTGGCCTGCCGCGTCCATGCGAGGTTTCGGGGGCATCAATGTCGCTCAGCCGCACGGACACTTTGGAGAAATCGCTTTGCAGGATCGTCAAGGTGTCCCCGTCTTCAACATGGATCACCTTGCCTGTCATGGGCCAGGGCTGCGCGGCAAGCGCGAGCTGGGAGCACAGGAGCAGGGCAGCAATCCATCCCACGGCTCTGACTCCATGGTAGAAGTCAAGAGACAAAGCGAAGCTCCCATGTTGGGTGGAACGGCATCGTGTGCTTCACACCATCAAGCTGGATCATCAGGTATGCCCCGCTGGCTGATCGAATCGTGCCAAGTTCCTTCTTACCGTCCCCGGTGTACTCAATCCTGCCGCCGCGCTTGGCTGGGACTCTGTAGTTCTTGCGCACCCACTCCATACTCATTCCGACAGTCCCCTCATCTCCAGTACACGGCGGTGCCGCCGTCCACCAGCAGTTCACCGGCATGCACGTCGATCCAGCACTTGCCCGTCCTTCTCTCTTGCCAGTCCACCCGCGAGTCGTAGATCGGCTCGACTCGAAACTCACCGGGGTTGTAGAGGTCGGGAACGAGCAGATGGGGCTCCCGCCCCTCGTCCACCTGGGCACCCGACAACACGCCAGACTGGCAGTAGTCCAGCACCGTCAGTAGGCGCTCGGAGTTTTGCAGCCGCTCCAGGCCTACGCCCTTGGCGCCGATCAGGACGGCGCCAAGCAAGGATGCACGCCGCAGCGCGGCGTTGCGCGTCGCCAGGGCAGAGCCGCTGTAGTTGGCTTTCCCGATTTGTATCCGTTGCATTTGACTCGGCATGACCATGCACCTCATGACAGTTGCTGTGTCCTAATTATTCCACACTAATTAGACCCCGGCAAGTGAACGCGCTTCGTCTTCATCCATGGCATGGACTTGCATGAAATCGTCGCTCATCCATGAGTACGGATCGCCATCCTCCGTGGCCTGCACCGTTCCATCGGGCCACACCCGATAGGTCGATTGATCGCTGCTTTCAGTGGTCATGGCATTCCTCCTTGTGGGCCATGGTCAACATCAAGACCCTCTACAGCCACCGGCACCATCGCAATCTCTCGATCCTGTTCATCGGAGATCAAGAGCTGGTATCCCGCATGGCCCTCGAACTGCCCGAAATAGGCGTTGCGCAGAACCGCTGCTTCGCCGTCCTCTTGCCCTGCGACGTAGAACTGCCGCTTCAACAGCCCGCTCGTTTCCTCCCAGGCGTCGAGCTGGCCGAGTCCATCCAGGCCAGCCACGAATTGCCCAGCAGCCAGCGCATCATGGGCATGGGCCAGGACTTGACCCGTGGAGAGGTAGCCGTCCACCAGCGTCTCCAAGGCGCGCTGGGCGACGTGCTCCATGCTCTGCGCGGCTCGCGCGGCGCTGTCGATGCGCTCTCGCAAAGCCGCTTGCTGCTGATCCGTCAGCGCGCCAGGGCTGGCACTGACGATGGCCCGGTACACATCGTCGGCGGGCTGCTGATCGTCCTTGAGGCTCTTGGCAATCGCGGCATCCTCTACCTGTCGCCAGTCCACCTGGGCCGAGCTGCCTGCCTTCTTGACCGCATCGGCACCGATCTCCGCAAAGGTCAGCAGCGCGCCGGTCGCCGTGGACTTGATGCCTTCCAGGCCTGCGGCCCTGTGCTCCTGTTCCGCGCTCCAGACGGGCGATGCCGGGGTCATGACTTGCTTGTAAGCGTGCTTGTTGCCGATTTCGGCAATACAGGGGAGTTGTTGTTGCTCAAGGTTGAGAGGCGCTGGTTTTTTGCCAGTTATCACCTCAAGATATAAGTCTTGGCTTCTTGCAACGGCTTCTGCCACCATGCGCGTGAAATCCATGAAATCATTTTGTGCGCAAGACTTATCCAGAGCGTCATAATAAGCAGCTCGATCCTCCTTTCTGATAATGGCAATAGGGTATCCATTTTTCATTAGCTCCATGTTCAATAACAGTCGAGACGTTCGACCGTTGCCATCATCAAACGGATGTATTCCAACAAACCTTGTATGCAGTTGTGCGGCCCGATCAATCGGATGCAAGGTTTGAGCGTCAGTGGCATACCAATTTTCCAATCCTCGCATTTCTTCATTTAGATGCAAGTGACTTGGTGGAATGTGGCTCGCGCCAGTTATTAGGACATTCCACCCGCGAAATCTTCCGGCATTGGCATCGTCAATGTTCTTTAGAACCAACGCATGAATATTTCTTATATTCCATGAGTTTATTGCCTCATCGCCAGAAACCAGCTTTTCAACAAATAAAATCGCATCCCTATGGTTGATGGCCTCGAAATGCTCGCGCATTGTTTTTTTTCCGATGGTGATCCCATCTTCAAGAACTGCTTTTGTTTCTCGCAGGGACAGCGTATTGCCTTCAATGGCATTTGAGTTATATATCCAATCCAATGCCAATTTATTCCGAAGCGAAGCAACCACAGATTGTGGCAATGGCCGATAACCGTCTAATTCGGACTTCCTTTTATCGACAAGTTTCAGAAATTCGCCAATATCAATTTGAGCCATTTCAATTCTCCGATTGCTGGTATTTTTTCCACCATCCGAGCACCTTGTCTTTTTGCTCTGCGGTGAGGTGGCCGAGAGCCATCTCCAGCAGATCGAATACCTGCTGCTTGTCGCTGTCGCGCGGCATCCAGTCATCTAAGGCCACAAAATCAGGCGAGACGCCGCGCATCACTGACGCAAGCACGAGATCGGCACACGCACGCGCGTGACTTGCGGCGAAGGCGACGGCGCTCTCATGGGGGATGCCAAGTTCATCGAGCGTGGCCGTGCAGTCATAGACCCCAGTGTCACCAAGCATCGGGGTCGTGTCCGTTGGACACCCCACACCCGAAATAAACGAGCGAGAGCGCTTCTCCCGCTGCCGAAAGAAGGTCTGTTCCGTGTGCCAGTCGCCAGTACCTGTCGGCGATGGCAGGTTGAGCGCGGCCATGCCGCCGAGGTAGCAAAGCCGTGACGTAGCGGGCAGCGTGATCGGGGAGCGCGCAACAGCACTTTTCACAATCCACCTCGAATATGAGTAGTCTTGAGCCATCAAATGGCGCCCTCAATTATTACACACTAATAACCGCACGCACCCTACAAAGGTTCCATGCCCCGTGCCACAAAATGCTCAGCGAGCTTCCGGGGTAGGCCGTAGAAGCCCATGCGCCCTACGGCGGCATCCACCCAGTCGCCACCAAACGCTTCGTTCGACAGCACGGAGCGCAAGGCGAGGATCGGGAACGCATGCTCTTGGCGCCCGTGTGGATAGAACACGGCCACCCAGTCGGGAAAGAGCACGGCCTGGGCCTCATCGCCCTCGCCCGTGCTCTCGATGGTGAAGGGCAGGGCGAGCACACCGGGCATCGCCTTGATCTTGGCGCTTGGTAGGCTGTCGGCCACCCAGTGCGCCATGTCCTCGAAAGCGCCCGCAGGAACATCCAGCAGCACAAGCAGCTTGGAGCCTCCCCACACGATGCCTGGGGCCAGCTCCACATCTTCCTTGCCTTCCTCGCCCAGCCCAGGCACGTCGCGCACGTCGAGTCGGGTAGCGAAATGCTGGAGCAGGGCGATCATCTCCATTGCCACGGGCACATCCCGCGCTTGCAGCGGGTTGCGGCCCATCACCCGCAAAACCGAGGCCGCGTCGCTTCCCTGCCAGTCGCCGCACATGGCGGCATCCGTCAGGGAAGCGATCACAGACCGGATCGCCACGGCCTGCATGGAATCGGCCATCAGATGCACTTGGCGCTGGAGAGCACCAGCTTTGTGACCTGATTGGACTTCTGCATCTGCGGGTCGGCGATCACGTCCTTGCTGATGAGCGCCTTCGTGCCCGCTGTGTACGGCCCGATCACGACAGGCTCGGTGCGGATCGCGCCGCCAGCATCGTTGAACATGGCCACGTTGAAGGTCAGCATGTTCTTGCAGCTCTTGGTATAGGTCACATCGCCGATCAGCTTGTCGTAGAACTTCGACGCGGCGGGGCCGGGGATGCCGCTGCCCTCGCCCTTGCCGTAGGAGAGGTTGACCGTCATGCCCTTGGGCAGCGCCGAGGCGTCCACGGTCTGCTTGCCGTACAGCATCTCCGTCCAGCCGGAATTCATCTTGCGGTTCGTGCTCTCGGCCCACTGGTCATAGCCCGCGCAGCCCGCGAGCACCGAGAATGACGCCACAACAGCAGCCGCTTTCAAAATTTTCGCCATCATTACCTCCATTAGAAAGATTTCAAACCGTTATCTTCGAGTTACGCTCCGCGATTTCTGCGCGAATTCTCTTGATTTCCATCTCGCACTCAGTTTCCAGCGCGTCGTCTTGTTGAATACCGGCAAACAACTGAATTGAGAGCACCAGATTGCTTCGATGATGCGGCTCCCTGGCATTTTCATAGCCCAGTATTTTCAGAGCATCTTGAAGCCTACTATTTTCTGGCATAGTCAAATCACTTAATCAACTGGCAGGTAACAGCCGATTGATATTTGATGCTGGTATTAGCTAGGAATACCTCAGAAGCCGAGCCGACCAGCAGCGTGGTTTTCTTGCTGGTCTGCTTGAAATAGGACGGCTCATCGGTATCCGCCTGTTCGTCAATCTTCGTGACGCCCAGTTTCTTCGCCAATTGCTTGCCTGTCTGTGTTTTCAGGTAAACAACCGCCTTTTTTTCCCCGTCCGCATCGCTGACCAGCGCGGCCAGGACTTGATCGCCGAACAGCGACGGCTGCACGCCTTTGAGTAGCGGCAGGAAAAAGCCGTCCACGCTCTTGACCAGACCCAGAGCCTGGAACTGAGCCTCCACGGCCTGGGCCGTGAAGGTCATACCAGCCTTGCACTGCAACAGCGCTTCGAGCTGCTTGCCCGCTTGAGCCTGGACAGCCGCCTTCCCGCCCGCGTCGGCACTGTCCAGCAACGGGACGGGCATCTGCGCCGAGGCGCCAAAGGACGCCAGAACACCTGCCAGGATCACCAACCGCTTGATCTTCATCTCCGCTCCCTTGCTCGCTTACTTGAACGTGACGATGGCGCGGCGGTTCGCAGCGCGACCCTCTGCGGTGTCGTTCGTCGCGTAGTACACGCCCGCCTGTTCCCGCACTTTGATGATGGCGGGCGAAATGCCGCTGCGCACCAGCATGTCCTTCACGAGCTGGGCGCGGGCCAGCGCAATGCGCTTGTTGATGGCATCGCTGCCGGTGTTGTCGGTGTACCCGACGATCTCGATGGCAGAGGCCGTGCGCGCCCGCGCCAAAATTTCGGCCTTCTTGGATGTGGGCTGGTTCAGCTTGGTGCTGCCCAGCTCGAAACCGAGCGAAGTCGTCTCGACCCCTTCGCTGGACAACGAGCGGCGCTTGCCGAGCTGCCACTCGGCTTCACGCAACCGCTCCCGCAGTTGTGCATTCTCGGCCTCCAGCGCGCGGATGCGGTCGGACTGGTCTTGCTGGTAGGTGACAGCAGGCGCCACTGCCGCAGGCGCCACCGGCGCCGTGTAGGGCATCTCGGGCTTACCGTCGATGACACGATACCCGGCCATCAGATTCTGATGCCCAGCAACCGCAATGGCCGCAAGCGCAATGAGCCGATACTTCATCTGAAATCCTCCTAGTAGGAATGTTGAATGACACCAATCTTCATGAATAATCCGATAGCAATGCGAACGAGCGCTATCCAGATGTAGCCAAATATGAGCATCACTACCACCGTCAGAATTGCCACCTGGGCACGGACGCCAATGCTGATATTCGGAACCAATACCGCAGGAACCCAAAACATAATCAGGGCGACCAGCGGTATCCGCATGGTTTTCTTTTTGAGCAATTCAATATCGTCGGGGAACATCTTCGACTTGATGCCAAACCAGATAACGGCCACCAGATAGCCTGGGACACAGAAAAAAGCCGCCACCAGCACGGTCAAGGCAATCCCGCCCATGCTGCCCAAGACGCTGCTGTGCTTGGCCGCGCCCACGAGGCCCAGGGCCTGGAGGCCCACGCCGAAGAAGAACGAGATGCAGATCAGCAGCACCGGCCCGCCGCAGAGCAGCAGCAGCATCACGGCCCTCGGGCTGATCGGCCCTCGGGCCGAGGGCACCCCATAGCCTGCTACGGGCTGCCTCACGCGCGTGCGTGCAGCGGCGGGGCGCCTGTTGATCCTTCGAGTCATTCATCTTTCTCCTGTCGGTATGTCGCGGCTGCTGATGCGAAGCGCTCCGCATCCTCACGCCGCGCGCGCGCCGCGATCTTGGCGTAGCGCAGAGTGGTCTTGGGGTTGACGTGGCCAAGCTCCTGCTGGGTCGTCTCCAGCCGCGCACCCGCCTCCTGGCGGTGCGTGGCTGAGGTGTGCCGGAACCAGTGCGGGCTCGTGCGCTCCAGCTCGGCGGCGATGTGCAGATCGTCGCAGTCCCTGGCAGCGGCCTTGCACAAGGCGGACACGATCTTTCGCAGCATGCGATCCGACACCGGCAGGCGTGGCCCTTTGGTGTTGCGGGTATGAGGGATCAAAGGCATCGTGTCGGTCGGCGGGGGCCACCCACGCACGCCCATAGCCTCCCGGAAGCGCAGCAGCTCCCGCGCCAGGGCCTCGGTCACGGTCACGCGACGAACCTTGGAGCCCTTGCCAGTCACCCGGAGCTGCCACCCCTCGGAGTCCCGCACGAAATCGGCCATGCTTCCAGCAATGGCCTCTTGGGTTCGGATACCTGTATAGTAGAGTAGGGCACAAATCCAACGATCACGAGCAGCCTCAAGCGGCTTTTTCTGTTGCTCGTCTGCCTGCTGGGCACTCAGCCAGTCCCATAGATACTTGCGCGCAGGCTGGGACAGCACCTTGTCTGCAAGATCATCCTCGATAGTCGGAGGTATCTCAGTGAGGAAGAAAACATTGCGCCGCACGTAGCCTGCGGTCAGCAGGTAATGGAATAGCTGCCCCAGCACCGTGCGGGCAAAAGCCACCCCCTTGTCCGTCATCGGCTGCTTGAGCGTCTGGCTCTTGTAGAGCGGCGCGAGCAGCTTCCCCTTCTCATCTCTCGGGATCAGCCACCGGCTGTCGGGATTGCGCAGCGTGTCGAGGTGAGCCTGAGCATCGGCGACGCTCATTTCCGCCAGGGTCATCTCGCGCTCCTGACACCACTGGAGCAGCCTGTCGCTGCACCGCGCATACGTCCTGGCCGTGTTCTCCGAGCGCGCGCCACGCGCGCGCAACCACATCGCCACGGCGTCTGCATCGTTTCCCACCCCCAGCACCGACAGCCCGCCATCATTCGAGGCGGGCAAAGTGGCTGGTTCATGTACCGCTGGTTCATGTATTTGTGGCAGGTTCATCTTGACCTCGGCAGCATACCACCATATACGTCTTTCACGTTCTTTTCGTGCTATCAACGCATTTTTACGACGAATCGCAAAAACGCATCGCTTCGATTTCTAAACAGACTGACAGGGCTTATCGCCCTTCGCCCGAAAAGCCAGTACAGCCTCACGGATCAGGCCGTCCGTGATCCCCTGCATGTAGCTGGGAATCAGGAAAGGCCTGATGTGAAAGCGCGTCGGATCGCTGCGCGACACCGCCACCTCCGCGCACCGCCCGCGCGTCAGCCAGCTCGACACCGTGTAGTGGTCAAGACAGTCATCCGACCCTCTACCGCAAACCGACAGGTCATCAAGGGCAGGGGAGGTCATCGCTCGGCCTCCGGCTTCCAGTCGGCCAGCATCTTGTCCAGCCTCGGTAAATCGTGCTCGATGGCGGCGATCTCCGACCTCAGCTCGGCCACATGGCGGGCAAAGAGCTGCGGCCACAAGGGATCGTCCCGCATGACTTTCACGGCAGCGCCGTTGCGTCCCTGCCGACTCATCAAGAACTCGGGGTGCGTCGCCCGCTTGGCGTATGCCTGCTCGCGCATCCCCAGGCGTTCGCGCAGCGCGGCGATCAGCCACTGCAACCCCTCGCTGGATACCTCCAGCGGCTTGAAGCGAATCCCCTGGCAGCTTGCAGTCTGCCAGCCCATCTCAGGGCGCGTGTAGCCGTGGTGCGCCATCGTCCCGCCAACCACGGCGATAGCCCGGAAGCACACCGGGCACGTCTTAACCACCTTGTTCGGGTTCACCGGCTTCGACGGGCCTGCGCTCGGCGCACGGCCCTTGACCACCTTGCCCTTGAGGGATGCCACAGCCTCGGCCAGCGGCAGCGCCTCGGCGCAGACGGCCCGCATCGCATCAACGACAGGCCCTTGGGCCTTGCTTCTGGCGACCTTCTTGGCCGTGGCGATCACATCATGAAGGCTCAGGATCATGATGCTGTCGTACAGCTCGTTCACGTCGAGCGGCAACTTCTCCCATTTCCCGCCGTGGAAAAAGGGACTTGCAACATGGTTGTTCCAGGCATCCGCAGCAGCCTGTCCCACCTCGTATTTCACATCCTGATAGTCCACGTTGCGGATAGACCCCGCCTCGATCCCGGCAAGCACCCGCTCAACGGCGACCTCGAAGCGCGAAGGGCTCCGCGCGGCAGCACGCAGGAGAGGGAATTTCTCAAGGGTCAGGCTCATGGTGCTCTCCTTACCGCAGCACTTTCGCCTGCTCGACCTTCCACACCGCATCGAATACCGCACGCTGCTCAGGCGTCAGCGTACTCATGATTTTCGACAGCACCTCCATGCCAGCGAAGGCCTTGGCGAACTCGCCGCGCATCTCCCGGATGGCCGCGTCCTCGCCCGACAGGGCAAGTCGCCAGAACAGCAGGCCGATCTCGCCCCAGGTCGGCGTCAGCTCGATGGTGCCGACCTCACGGACGGACTTTCGCTGTTCTTCCTCGAATGCGGCATCCGCCTCGGCCCTGGCGCGGGACTCAGCATCGGCCTTTGCCTCCACTTCATCGGCGGCGGCGACCGCCTGCTGGGTGCTTTCTGGCATGACAACTCCTTGATTTAAAACGATTCCCAACAATCTACAGCATCGCCGATTCGGAGCCCCGCTCTGCCCTGCTGTAGTTCCGATAATAGCAGTTATCGGCACTTCGTCAAGCACTTTCGTTCATTTTTGGATGAAATACGTTCGTATATGGATTGACAAGAGAGAAAAAGGCGCATAGCATCCATACATCTCCGCTACGCTCCAACGCAGCGCCTTGGCGGCACCGATTCAACCCTACATAGTCCCATGTCAACACCGATTGAACACGCGAAGGAATGGGTTCTGTACCTGCTGGAATGCGCCAACGGCGCTTACTACGCAGGCATCACGAACGACCTGCCCGCAAGGCTCGCGGCCCATGCCTGTGGGCGCGGTGCCAAGTACACGCGGGCCAATCCACCCAGGCATCTCGTGGGCGCCCGTCCGTACCCGGACAGAGCTTCCGCGTCCAAGGCCGAATGGCACATCAAGCAGCTTCCCCGGCTTGCGAAGCTGGCGTTCATCACCGCCCTACCGGGAGAACCTTCATGACCACAAAAACCGAACAGCTCCGCGCGCTGTGCTCCCAGCACCCTCAGTACGAAGCTGGCTCAGCCTACACACGCACCAAAATCCTGTGCGACGTGCTCACGAAGCTCGGCGAGCCGATCCCGTCTTGGATGGTGCTGCGGGAGCACATCGGCAAGGGCAGCTCTGGCGACATAAACCGAGGCGTCAAGGACTACCGTTCGGAGCACGCCGAACTGCTCCAGCGCATGGACGGCCTGCCAGAAGGGATTCCTGGCAAGCTGGCCCAGCCCATGCAGTTGCTCTGGCAAGCGGCATTGGACGAGGCCACTGCCGCTTTCGACCAGCAGCGGCAGGACTTCGAGGCTCAGCAGGCAGAGGCCGAGCGCATCGTTGCCGATGCGCTGCAAGAGCGCGACACCATGGGTTCCAACCTCGCCGTTGCCACCGAAAAGGTAGCGGGTCTGCAAGCCACCGTGGAGCAGGAACGCGAGCGCGCCAACACCGAGCGCGCCGCGCGTGAGCAGGCCGAGCGCATGGCCGAAAAGCACATCGCCGACCTCACCCAGCAGCGCGACGACATGACCAAGGCAGTCGAGGCCAACACCGCCGAGTTGCGCACGCTGACCGCCCGCCTGGAAGACGAGCGCCGCCGCTCGCTCATGCAGATCGAGCAGGCCCGCCAGCAAGTCGAGCTGGCCCGCCAGCAGGCCTACCGAGAAAGCGAGCAGAAGATGGCGAAGCTGGAGACGCAGCTACGCAGCGAGATCGCGGATCAGACCCTTGAAGTCTTCCGCTGGCAGAAGCGCTGTAGCGATCTGGAGTCGAGGAATGCCAAGCTCAGCGAGCTGGTGAAGAAGGATGCGCGGCCAGCTCCCGTCGCCGCGAAGCGCAAGCCTGCCCTGAAAGCCGCTCCAGGGCGCGTGCGCAGGCTCAAGGGGAAGAATTACCTTCCAACCCGGTGATGGTCAAATAGAACGCCCCGCCACCCTCGCACACTGCCGCGCTTCGCTTGCCGCCCCCACGGTTTTGCACCTCTGGCACAAAACCATGGGGGTTAGCTTTTGGGAGAACGGTCATCCCAGTCGGTCATGTAATACAGTGCCCTCCATCACCAAGTTGTCCTTCGCGCACGCTATCGCCGCCGCCGCCGTGCGCGCGCCCACATAGAATCGGCCCGTGGTGGCCTTTTACTTGTCAGAACAGCCGTGCCATGTAAGGCGGCAACCATTGGACAGCGGCAAATGCAATCGCCCATGAACAGGCGATCCCCACCCACTCCGCGCACGATGCTCCCCAATGGATCGCAACCACTAATACAAAAAGGCCGATAGCAACCCACGCAAGGCGTGCGCCTACGTCGTATTTCCAGATGTCGTGCGCCAATAGCCTATGAGCGTGACGGCTGAGCACAACCGCTCGCAGTATCGTCGAGACGATAGATAAAGCGAAAATCGAGATGATGACTGCTTTCATACTCGGCACTGGCTTCCTTAGATGCCAGGGCCTGCCGAGGGCTCGTCGTCCTCGGGCTGGATTCTGGTGCCCACCTTGTCCAAATCCGGCATGCTGATGCGCGCCATCCGGGCAATGTCGGCGTAGTCCTCCAGAGTCGGCGGCATTTGGGCGAGGTCGAGCGGCTGGCGAAGTCCGCGCCACGGCGCATCCTGAATGTCCGAGGGGAAAAATCCGTCGAAAAGCCACTGCCCATCCCTGAATTCTGAAATGCCTTCGCCCTCCACGAATTCGCGGAGGTAGTGACCATCCTCACTCGGCTTGTCCTGGCCGCTCTGCCAGTCAGACAAGCAGCTTTCATCGACTTCGACATTCTCTGCGAACGGATAAATTCGAGCTACTGACATAGAACTCCCCAAATCAGGTTTGCGTGCTTTCTGCCGCTGCTGACCAAAATTGGTCAATTTTCTCGGCTTTGCGCACAGCAGCTTTAAGCTCAAGAGGGCAAGCCACATTAGGCAGGGTATAGCGAACCAACGTGGTAGGCAAACTCGTACCAGTAAACATACCGAGAATAGGATTCAACAATTCATCCTTCGCCCCGGCTGACAGTTTGCGTCTTAGGACATGCCGCTTCAACAGGCCTGCTGCCGCCATTTTTGCAAGGTGCGAACCGATAGTTGCAGAACTGACTTTCCGCCACCCCTGAACATAGCCAATAAATTCCGGGCTATCTGCTATATCAGCATAGCCATACTTTTCCACCCACATGAAAATGTGGTGCCACATTCTCAGTGTTGGCTCTTTCACGCTCACGCTTTGAATGCTTGGCAATGCGATGAAATCCAGATAACTACTCGCCATGTTCACTTTCCAAAATAATCCCTCAGATCACCCGCCCTGAGAGCGTGCGACTGGCCCTGGTTATCCAGCGTCTTCACGAAAGGGGGATCGGCAATTGGGTGCATCGACTCGACCCTGTAGCTTCGGCCCGCCGTGTAGGCGACCTCGCCGGTGCCTTCCATCACCAAGTCTTGTGCGCACATCAGGACGCTCCCGCTCGGGATCGACCAGACCAGCTCGTCGTCTGCGCTGCTCATCAATCCGCCCATTCGCCGATCATGTCCCAAGCAAGGCTGATGTAGTACCCGGCCTTGTTGCTGTTGCCCACCAGCCGTTCCGCCGCATCGTGCAGTTTCTTCATGGCGTCATAGCCACCATAGAACGCTGCTGTTGCGCCGATCAGGCGCATGCGGGCGTATAGCTCATCGCGGCGCGTGTCGATCTCGGGGTCACTCTGGCCGCGCAGCTCGGCCAGCTCGCGCGTCATTTCCACGATGGTTTCCTCAATGGGTTTTTGCATCTCACGGCCCTTTCATGCCCTTGCCGGGTATCGGCTCTCGATGGCCTGCATCAGCGGCTTGGCCTTCTCCGGCGAGACGGTCAGCGGGCCGAAGCTGTCAGGATCGCCCCCACGCTTCACCGCCACATTGCCGCTGGGCCAGACGCCCATAAAGCGCACCCTGGCGCTCCCGTTGATGACGCCTGGAGCCTCAAAGACCTTGCCCCAGGCGGCGTCCAGTTGCGACTTCCTCATGCAGCGTGCTCCAGCGCCGCAGCGGGCTCCGCGTCGATAATGTCCTCGACCCACAGATTGGCCTCAACGTATCGCAAAGCCTCATCCAGCGTGTTGAAGTCCAGCACCTTGTCCTCGTGGCAATACACCTCGCGCACCACCTGAGCATTGCCGCGCACCTTGGAGTACCGCAAGCTCCAGGCACAGTCTGGATCGTTGGGAGTGCTAACACCAAATCTCACCCAGCCACCCTTGATGGTTTTCATGGCCGGTGCGAAATAACGAATGCCGTCCGCCACCCGTTCGACTCCCCCGATCTCGCTCCGGTTCAGGCCGAAGCGCAACACGGTTTGCTTGGTGTCTGCCCACATGCCGCCTATGCCAAACCCCCATGATTCGGCAATAGCCTCCAACGCACGGTAGAACACCATGGTGCCACCAGAGGCCATCAGCTCAACCAGATTGGGATTACCCCCCCACAAGCGTAGCTGCTCCATGGAGATTTCCTCGCGCAGATTGCTCACCACCGCACTGGCGCGATTCGCCTTGCGCTCCGCGCTGCGAAGCTCCTTGTTCTTCTCGGCCAGCTTCTGCTCGGCCTTGTCGAGTTGCCGCCACAGCGCGGCCAGATTGTTTTCAATCAGCATCTGCATTCCTTTCATGACCACGGGCCTTCACCAACACGCGAGCAGCACGGGCTGCGGCATCGAGCGCGCCGCTCGGCCCGCCGTGGTGCAAATCCGCAAAGTGCTGCGATGGCAAACCCCGCACGCGCGCTTGCCAGCCCGATACGGTTCTATTCACGTACTGGGGCACGCTCAACATCGCACCATCAATCTGAATGACCCGTTTCATGCGCGCCACAAGCATCTCTTTCCTGCGAAGTTAAAGGGAGCCCTTGACCCCGTAGCAGCGAGTCTCGGCCACGTAGTCGGGATGGAGGCCGGTGGTGAGCCGCTGCCCAGCCACGAGCTTCCTGGCGGGCTCATCGTTATTCGCCACGGAGAGGGCGAGATAGGCGAACAGCAACTCACGCATGCGGTTGTTGCTCTCGCTCATGTAGCTAAGCAGGCCCAATACTGGATGGTTGAAATTCCCGCACCCAGGCTCGGCGCCCTCCGTTTTCAGTTGGTCTGACAAGTAGGCCAGCAGCTCCGCATCCTCACTGGCGTATTTGTCGCCCGTTCGTTTTTTCCAATCCGCAAATTCTTCGACGTTCGAGCTGAGCGCTTCCCATGTCGTCTGCTGATTGGGCAATTCAACATTTTTCAGCACTGCCAGAACAGGCTTGGGTACGACATAGGGCAACCAGCCTACGATCCAACACCCGTCAGCGTGAACGGAGTCCAACGTGGACTCGGCTTTCCAATCGCCCGCCTCGTGCCAATCATCGCCTTCACGAAGGGCCAAAACGGTTTTGTCAGACACGCCTCCCTCGCCATCATCGGAACGCATCAAAAGCCATGCGACCGAGGTTTCCAGAGGGGGGTGTCCTTGGGTGAATGCCACTTGTGAATTAGACATGGGGAGCCTCCGTATGGTGTATGGCTTATTATTACACACTAATAAGGCCATGTGCAAGGCCATCATTTGCCTATTGGCGCCGTCCCTCTACAGCCTGGATAGTTGGTGCATCCCCAAAACTGCTGCCCCGCATTGGCGCCGCGCTTGGCTTCACGCTTGACCATCGCTGCACTGCATTGCGGGCATGCTGGTGCAATCTCGGATCGTGACTCGCCAGTGGGTGTAGCGGCCTTTCGCTGCCCTTGGGATGGCAGCTCAGTCCGGGCCGACTGGATCAGCTTGTCCAGCGCCTTCCCATCAATCAGGCTGATGTTTCGGCCTTGAGCAAAACTCTTGGCCTCTGGCGTGAATGCGCCCGATGTGACCACCATAGCTCCTGCCGCGCCTCGTGCGGCCATCGCCCCATACAGCTCGCGCACGACAGGCACGCCGACCTTGTAAGCGCGCCAGTGCTTGCATTGCACGATGTACTTTTCCCCGCCTTTTGTCATCGCCAGATCAACACCGCCATCCGGCCCCGGTGAAGTCTCGTACACGGTGTACCCCTGCCTGCGGTAAGCCTCCCCGATCAGCATCTCGAACTCGCGCCACGTCATATCGCTCACGGATGACACGGCGCCCATTTCCTGAGCCTGGGCCAGCAGCTTTTTGCGCTTGGATCGAGCGAAGAAGGAGGCCATGGCCGCGATGACGCAAACTGACGGAGCAAGGAGCTTCAAGACCACGGCAAAGCCCATCATCACGCTGCCAACCATGACCGTAGGAAGCGCCTTGAGCGGATCGCTTCCCGGTGGAAGTGCAGTCGGTTGCAGCGGTGCCGCAAGGTGGTCAAAAACGAAATACGAAACCACACCCAATACCAGACACAGCCACCACGGCAGCATCGCCAGCAGCTCCACGAACACGCTGATGCCGCTGTCTTTTCTTCTTCTGCGAGCCATTCCCAATCCTCCCCCCAAAAAAAGCGCCGCTTCAACCGAAGGTTGGCGGTGTAAGGCCGTGCGGCCTAGAGCACTCCTGCGCGTGCCATTGGCATGGCCTGCGCCACGGGAAATGCGCTACATGCCAGGGCTGACCGATGGCTCATCATCTTCCGGCTGAATCCGGGTGCCCACCGTGTCCAGCTCGGGCATTTTGATGCGGGCCATTCGCGCAATGTCGGCATAGTCCTCCAGCGTCGGCTCCTCGCCGTTGACCGAGTGCAAGTGCAAGGAGAAAAACCGGCGCTCACCATCCTCGAAGTAGGCGCGGTCTTCGCGCGGGCTCTCGGTCGAGAACCACATCCGATCATCCAGGCGAGTCGAAGAAGGCTGGGAAAACCCATAGTCCCGCACGAGCCGTTGCAGCTCGTCCTCGTCAAAATCCTCGCGCTCGCGCTCGTAGCCGCGCTCGGCCACATCGCCACACTCTGCGGACTCGTCCGTAATGACCTCATAGGTCACGGAAACATTGTAGGTATTGCTCATGATTGTCCTCCGGTTCAGCGGCTCATCGCGCGCTCGTAGTTATCGACGGGCACAAAGACTTTCAGGCCCATCTCCATCAAGGTCTGGTACACCAGCTTGGCATGGCCGCCGAGGGCCTGGAGCGTCATGTTCCCAAGCCAAAATGCCTGCTCTGTGTTGATCTCAGAGCGCACTTCGGACATGCCAAGCAACCCGCACATCAATTCCCTGGCTTCACCATTAGGGATTGCCACAACCTGCTTGTTGGGATCGAACAGTGGCGCGGGCCGTGCGTAGCGGGCACGGAGAAAGTTCGCGCCTTCGTCGTACTCCATTGTTGGCAGGCCCACGTAGATATAGGGCTTCACGCACTCGAACACCCAACGGGTTGGATCAACGATCATCCCGTCAGGCCGTTCGATCCAGCCGTGGCGAACGATGACCTTGCGAGCAAAAATGCTCTCTGGATCAATGGGGCCGTGGTAGTTTCCGTAGGCAGGACGGCCCTTGACCACCTTGCTCTTGACCATCTTGCACGCTATCGCGTAGCAGTTTCCAGGCCACTCGCCCAGGCTCACCCCAATTCGCTCCGCGATCTTTTCTGCATCGAGTTGAAGACCGTCCTTCACATTCAAAGCCGCTTGCTGCACGTCCGTACTCCGTCTGTTTGACGGCTTATTATTACACACTAATAAGCCAATGCAAGCAGCTCACATGCCCATGCTGGGCGAGGCCTCGGCCTCGACCTTCATGGTCTTCCAAAGCGCTTGGTCAATCAGGAAATCGTCTGCAACGCTGCTGACGCGCTGGGTGTAGTTGCGCACCTCGTCCAGCTCCACGTCCACCCAGTCCAGGCCGAAATCAAAGCGAGAATCAGGGTTCTTGATCTTGCCGTCGCCCACTTCGCCATGCATCAAGATGAGCTTGCCGTCATCGCCCTTTTCCAGATACCAAGCCTCGTCGCCAAGCACGACCGCCGTACCATCTTCCAATACGGTCAGGTAGCCCGCAAGCCGGTTTTCTTCCTCGCACAGATTCCTCCAGGCTGCGCCCAGCTCGCCAGGAGCATCCACGAAAACGCGGTCGGTCTTGATCGGGCTATGAGGGGTCAAGGCACGGGCCACGGCGGCTTGCATGGACAGCGAAACGGCCTCATGCGTGACATTGAGCGCGCGATCCGCGCCAGGGGTGAATGGGTCGCCCTCGATGCTCACCACGCCCCCCGTGGACGCACCCAAGCGAATGGCCTTGCCATCCTCGGTTGTCATGACGGTACGAACCCACTCTTTGGCTTGGCTTTGCACCCAGTCGTCCAGCGTTGCGCCCATCTCACCCGCCACACGCTCGGCCAGCGCTCGCGCCTCGGCCTGCGTCGTCGCCTGGGCCGCTGGCCCCACCTTGAGATCGTCCAGTGATGCCACTGCCGCATCGAGCGCACCCAGCGCCGACTGGCGGGGCATGGGAGCGCTTTCGGCCAGCACTTGCTCGCCCTTGCATAGCGCAGCATGTGCTGTTACCTGGGCGCCCCCCGCAGGCACCATCAACGCAACGTGGTACTTCATGCCGTCCTGGGCGTCTCGTGTGAAGCTCGCGCCCATGGAGCCATCATCGAATTGCTCGACCTTGCCCGAAAACTCCATGCCCACGTCCTCGGCGTACTCTCGGAGTTTGGCCGGGTCAAACTCGGCCTTGATGGCTTCTGGCGCCATAGCGGCATTGATCGAAGCCGTCACGTTTTTCAGGTCTTCCATCTGCGCCTTCCAACGCGGGTCTTCATTCGCAGGCACCGATTTGCCATGCTCAGCCTCCAGGCCATCGGCCACAGCAATCAGCCACGACGCATCTTGCAGCCGGTGATGCGTATCGCGCACTCCATGCAAGGCCAGCTTGCAATGCACCAGGGCCTGATTGATCCGGTCTTTCGTGATCTCAGGATTGGCATGCTCGGGCTGATCCCGCAATGCTTCCAGGCGCTCTACGCTCTCCCGCAAAACGCGGTCTGAGTACATCTCGCCCATGGCGATCTTGCTCAGATCACTGGCAAGCGACTTGGTTTTTTCCATGGCGACCTCCTGGACAATTTCAGGCGCAACCGCGCCCAGCGCCTTCATGTAATGTGGATTCGCAGCGGCGTTCAACGCCATGTCACTGGCCTTGTAATACCGCTCGGTCTTTTCGGCCTCGGCGCGGAATGCGTCCACGTCAGAGCGGGCGTGCGCCTCGGCCTGCTGAGGCGACCATGCTGCGGCCCGCTCGCGCATGTCCTGCTTCATCGCAGCGAAGTCCGCCGCCTTGCGCACCTCCTTGGCTGCGATCTTCTTGTTGTTCTCCGCATCGAGGCCGTAGATCACCTCGGCCAGCGGCCCATGCGGCAGCTTGATCCGGCCCCATTCGTCCAGGCTTTGCTTGTAGGCTGGGTACTGCCGCGCATTGTCGGCAATGTCAATGGCGGCTTCTTCGCGGGTGTCAAGGTTCTCTATGCGCAGAAAGGCGTTGGCGTCAGCCCGCGCCATCTTCACATCAAGGTCGGCATCAACAGCGCCCACGCGCCCCGCAAACCAGCGCTGCTCTGCACGCGCTTGGATGCCTTTCAAGGAGTCACGATCCATTTCTTCCTGTAGGCTCGAAATCGTCTTATCGGAAGGGCCTGGTTCTTTGCCAGCATCCCACGGCGGGGTTGTTTCTCCGCGCACCCACCACTGGCCGTCCACCTTGTCCACTTGCTTGTAGCCGTCCCCTTCCCTGTAGGCAAAGCGGGTGGCGCCGCGCTCATCGGCCTGGGCCATCGCTGCACTGGCTGTCCAGCACCGAAATGTCGCGTCGATGGTTGGATCGGACAGGTGGAAGGGCTGACCGGGGTTTCCATCAAGCTCGGCCCGAATGCGCTGCGCGAGCCCATACGCAGCCTCGTTATCCGTGCGAGGGAGTCCGGCCAACCCATACCCGCCATCAACAAGACATTGCACCGCAGCGCGTATAGCATCGTCTCTTGTTTCAGCTTGCCCTGTCCCGACTCCAAACCATGAATCAAACTCTGCGCTCCAATCCCACGCGGCGCCGCCAGCTACAGGTATAACCGAAACCGCCACTCCATCTTCCGCGATGCAGTTCCACCGATCACCCGTTCCGGGCGTGAACACCAAGCCGTCGAGGACAAACCACTGCTCCCGTAATTCGTTCATCTGTTCGCCTTCACGGAGCTGGATCGGCGTCTTCAAAGCGGCGCTCGAAGTCCTCGAACGTCACGCGGCCCTCGACCACATCTCGCAGGGCCGCACGCTCATCCGATTTCAGTTCACGGAAATCCGTCTCGCGCACGGTCTGCGGTTCCTCGTAGCCAGGAGCCTTCTCGCCCTTGGCGTTGACCAGCCACGCATCACCCTCGCCCTGGTGGTATCCCGGCTCAAAGCCGTTGGTCGGCACGACATAGCGGTACTCGCCATCGGCGATGCCGGAATAACCGTCCTCGGCGAGATACACGTCGCCAAGGGCCGCACTCATGTCGATCACGCCCTCTTTCTCCAGAGAGGGCAGCTCGCGGATCGTCCCGTCGCCAACATGGTTCCCGTTGGTGTCGTAGATCGGGAAATCCGTGTTGCCCTTCGTGATCTGGTGTGCCGCCTCGCGCAGATGCTGCGCAGCTTCATGCGCGGGGTCATCACCATAGGCATCGTTGTCCAGCTCGCACCAGAAGGACAGCTTCACCTCGCCCTCAACGGTAGGCCTGCGTGGAGGTTCCTCGCTCGTGAGCACCAGATGCCCAACGGTGTTGCCGTTGAGATCGCGCAGCCGGTGGCGCTCGCCATCGTCTTGACCCCACCAGTCATCGAGCTTGTCCGCCGCTTCTTCGATGATGCGGGCCACCTCCTGTTCGCGGCCAGTGTCCGCGAAGGCTGCATTGGTGGTGTTTTCGATCAGCAGTTCCATGTACCGCACAGGCCCTCGCTCCTGATCTGCTCGCTCCAGAGCCTCGACAGCAGCTTGAAAATTCTCGTTGGCCAGCTCCTTCACGCGCGCCGGGTTCAACGGCACCTTGTAGCTGCCGTTGAGGCTGTCGTGCGCTCCCGACTCGAACATCAGGCCCACCGTCGTGCCACGCGGGTCGTACATGAACTTCGGCTCCAGCACGCCGGGAATCTCGTGCGACAGCAAGATGATCTTTGTCTCTACGTCACCCTGCACACGCTCCTGCATCTTGCTCAAGCCGCTTTCGCTCAGGCTGATTTGAGCAAGGCGATGATGCTGCACGGACAGCTCATGCAGTCGGTCGTTCACATCAAGCGCTGCATCAACATGCAGCGTCCCCTTGGACTGGTAGTGCAGGACTTCGATGAATTCACGCTGCTCCGGCGTCAGTGCATCCAGGCGCTCATTCCGGCGTGCCGCCGACGCCTCCATGTCCTTCTTGCTCTCATCGAGCATCTTTTGCACGTCCGGGTGGTTGCCCCACGTCGCCGGGTTGCTCGTCTGCAACTCCCTCAACTTCGACACCTCGGCCTGTGGGAGCGTGACCCCGTGCATATGAATACCGTCACGCACCCCCGTGTCCCACTGAGGTGAGAGTCCCTGATGCTGAAGGCGGCGGAACATTGTTTCAGCCGCCTCAGCGTTATGAATGTCGTACACGCGCTCACGCGCAGGGGTTTCCTTGTCCATCTTTTGAGCTTTCATGTCAGCAATGAATTGCTGCGTTTCTTGATTGCGAGCCGCACTCGCTGCGGCATTCCATTCCTCGGAGGCCTTTTGATAGGCGCTGCGCGCCCGTTCGACGCCAGGATCGTCATGGCGCTGCTGGTAGCGAGCATCGCCCGCGTTCTTGCCATAGACCCGCTCCAGCTCACGCTGGAAAGCCTCATCCGCAGCCGCCATGGCCTGCTGTCGCGGCATCACCTTCCAGAGCCGTTCCTGCTTCTCGAAGTCGATGCGCTCCCCATGGAGCCGGGTCGCAGCTCGGGCCGCAGCGCTCTCCACAATGAAGCTGGCACTGCGCTCGACCATCGCGCTGCCAGCGGCGTCCTTGATCTCTACGCACTTACCCCCATCAGGCGCAACGCCGAGAGCGAGCCAGCGGCCATCTTTGAGCGGCACCGATGCCCCGGCCCTGAGTGCATCCTGCACATGGCCCTCGCGTTCCCGTGCGGACATGCCAAGCGCGACTCCTTCGTCCATCCATCGGATGGACATATCGCGGGCCGTCCTGATCGCGTCATCAGCATCGCTGGTGTAGTAGGCCAGGGCCTCCTGCTTTTCCTCACACCAGTTCACGTCCTTGTCGGGGTATCGGTCGGAAAGCCGGTACAGGTTGACGGTGACGCGCCATTCGCCATCCTCGGCACGCATCCCGGTCATGCCGGGGAGCGCCTTGATCGTGGCCTTTGTTTCCTTGATTGAAGCCATCTTTCACTCCTGCTGGGCCGCGCTCACGGCGCTGGCCCGCCCACCTCAATGTCGCTGAACTCACCGTCCAGCGCAGCATCCATATCGAAGCCATCCAAGCCGATTTCGTCATCCGACTCCAGGGCACCGCCCGCGACCACGCGCGTTTCGGCCTCGCCATTCAGGCGCAGGCCGCTAAAGTCGATTTCAATATCCACCTCGGCCACTGGCATGGGCGCCGTGGCCGGTGGCGAGGCCTCCGGCTGCGACACCACGGGCGACTGCGGCACAGGAGCAGCCACCGGCGCCGCTGCGGGTTTGATCGGTGCGAAGTTCGGGAGGTCGGCCTTGATGATCTTCTTGAAATCAACGACCTGCTGCCGCTTCGCATTGGGGTCAGCGGTGCTGATCGCGTTGTCGGCCAGATGGCCCTCAACCTCGGCCCGCAGCTCGGGGTCGAAGTCGAACACGGCGTTGTAGATTTTCTCGGCGTCTCGCGCTGCCTTGAAGATCGCGGAGCGATCCTCTTTCAGCAGCTTGACGTACTCGTCAAGGTAGGCCGCATGATCCTCCAGGCCACCATCAACGCCCAGGGCCGAGCAGATCATGGCTGACGCCATCTCTGCCCGCAGTTCCTCCCAGGCGTATTCCGGCGTCCCGCGCTTGGCCTCATCCAGACCCCGGTTCAGTCGGGACTCGTGGCCCGTCCAGTGCGCGATCTCGTGGATCACCGTGCGGTAGTAGTCGCCCTCGGACTTGAAGTGCCCACGCGGCGGCACCGTGATCCGATCCACCGCGGAATCGTAGTAGGCGCTGTTGACCGTGAAGCCCTTGCCCACGCGGGCCAGCTCACGATGCTCGATCACCGCACCCGTTGCCTGGATCAGCCGCTCGGCACGCTCGTTGGCATCGAACACGCGGCGCTCCTTCATGGGCGGCATGCCCACAATGTCGGCGCCGTTGAAGACCAGAGCGAAGATCGGCTTCGGGCGCCCGTTATTGGCTGTGGCCTCTACCTCATCGACAGCCGCCCACTGGAAGCGCTCTGCATTCCTGAACCGGCTTCCCTTGATCGTCATGTCACGGGCTTCATCGAAGGTGTCTGCCTCCTTCATCCAGCCCTGGGCACCAAAGGCCGCGTACTTGCCGTCCTTGAGCTGGAATACACCGCTTCCAGAAGGCCGGTTGGCACCGGAGTTCCACTCGACCTCCTTGTCTTTTTGGTTGGGAAACTGCCAGTACATGACCGACTCCGCACGGGCGCCTTTGCGGATCGAGAACCCGGCGTCTTTGGCCTGATTGAAGGTCAGCCAACGTGGGTCGGCAGAGTCGCGTTCGAGCTGGGCCATGAGCAAGTTCAAGGCGTTTGCACCGCGATACTCACGGCCCTGCCTGCCCTTCTCGCGGGTATAGGGATTAAAGGCCTTGGTCAGCCCTTTATCCCAGCTCACATCCCATGGTTTCAGGCCCTCGCCTTCCATCAAGGCGATGACCTTGTTGGTCACATCTTGCGTGTAGTTCGGGCGGCGCGGTTGCTTCGCTTCCATCGACTACCCCTCCGTGACCACAAGCCGCAGGCCATCGCACAACACGTTGCGCTGGTACTCGGCCACGATCTCATCGAACAGTTCCATCGGCACTTGGTCTTCACGATCCGCGATGGTCACGTCTATTTCATCGGTCATAGCTCACCTCAGTTGTTGTCAAAGACGAATTCCGTCTTGCTGAAATCCGGGGACAGCCGCAGGCCTGCGGCGAACTTCTTCTTCGTCTTGCTGGAGACGAACCCCTGCCGCGACGACAGCGCGCCATCGCGGATCAGTTCCACCGCTTCCGCCTCCGACAGTTGACGGCCTGCGATAACCGCCCACAGCTTGAAGTCGCCATTGGCACATGCGTAGCGCGGGTAGTCGCCGCCGATGTGCCGCACCTCGCCCTTGCACTTCGGACATGGCACGCCCAGCGCCTTTGCGGCGGTGGCCGCACCGCCGCCCGAGCCAGACTCGGGGAACTCGAACCCCAAGGTGAAATCGTCCTTGAGAATAAGCGTTGCATCGAACTTGCGTTTGGACTTGTTGCTGAAAAATCCCTTGAGCACGCCCGTGCGCCGCTTCGTCAGCAATTCCGTCATTTCCTCGGGCGAAATCACACGCTCGGATACCGTCGTCCAGATGCCGAATCCGCAACTGCACTCCAGCTTGCGGTTGCCGCGCAGCTCGCCGCCGCACTTCGGGCAGGGGGTAGCAAAGACGCGCTGTGTAGGCTCCGGCATGGTCGATGCCTTCCCCTTGAGCACGTCGATCATCCCGTGGGCGCTCGTGCTGATACCGGCCATGAAGTCACGGCGCGCAAGCTGCCCCTTCTGCACATCGAGCAGCTTGGTTTCCCACTCAGCGGTCATGACCGCCGAGGTCAGTGCGGACAGCGAATTGCGGGTCAGGAACTCGTACAGGCCCTCGCCCTTTTCCGTGGGCATCAGAAACTGCTCTTTGCCTTCACGCAGCATGTAGGGCTGCCTGGGCTTCTCCCGCGTTCCTGCGAACAACAGGCCTTCGATGATGGAAGCGCGTGTAGCAGGCGTGCCCAGGCCCGATTCCCGGATCGCCGCGCGAAGCTCGGAGTCAGAGATGGTTTTTCCAGCCTTCTCCATTGCACCCAGCAAGCTGCTTTCCGTGTAGCGGGCGGGCGGCTTGGTCTTCAAGCCCACCGCCGCGACACCATCATTGCGCACAGGCTCACCCTGGCCATAAGCGCACAAGGTCGGCGCATCGCCCTTGGGCCGATCACCGCCCCACACCACGCGCCAACCCGCTTCGAGCATCACGCGACCGGACGTGCGGAAGCCCTCGTCGGCCACGACCGTGATGCGCGTGGTGGTCTGGTACACCGCGTTCGGGTAGAAGGCGGCGATGAACCTGCGCACAATCAAGTCATAGACACGCTGCTCGTCATCAGACAGTCCATTGGGCTGCGTGCCTGTCGGAATGATGGCGAAGTGGTCTGAAATCTCGCTGTTGTCGAAGATTCGCTTGTTCGGCTTAACCCAACCGCCGTCCACCACGGGCTGCGCCCATTGGCAGTAGGCCGTTCCCGTCGCCTTCGTGAAACCCTCCATCAGCTCGGTAGCAGTTGCCACATAGTCCTCGGGCAGCGCCTTGGCATCCGTTCGGGGATAGGTAGTGACCTTGTGGGTTTCGTAGAGCGCCTGGGCAATGTCCAGTGTCCTCTTGGCCGAGAACTTGAAGCGCTTGTTGGCCTCGCGTTGCAGCGAGGTCAGGTCAAACAAGCGCTGCGGCTGTTCTTCCGAGCGCTTGGATTCTTCTGTGACCTTCGACGGCGAAACGCCCAGGCACTTCGCCACCAGGGCATCGGCACGCGCCTTGTCGAAAATGCGCTGGCCGCTCGCCGAGGCCTCGGGCGCATCGCCCGAATCATCATCGTCTTGCTTGTCGGCAGGATCAGCCTTCGCATTGGCATCAAACCATGTCCCGACATAGGTGCCAGCAGCTACGCCAAAGGTGCCTCGCACCTCCCAATAGTCCTTGGGCACAAAGTTCCTGATCGCCCGCTCCCGCTCCACGACCAGGGACAGCGTAGGTGTTTGCACACGCCCTACGCTCATCAGCTCGTAGGCGCCACTCTGGCGCTCATAGAGCCGCGTCACCCCACGGGTTCCGTTGATGCCCATGATCCAATCGGCCTCGCTACGGCAGTAGGCCGAATCGGCAAGGCCTTGGAAGTCAGCGCCAGGGCGCATGTTCTTCCAGGCATCACGAATGGCATCCTGCGTCATCGACTGGAGCCACATGCGCCGCATGGGCTTGCGGCACTCCGCGTAGTCGTAGATCAGTCGAAAAATCAGCTCACCCTCGCGGCCCGCGTCACAGGCATTGACCACTTCGGTGATCGAAGGGTCTTTCATCAGCGACACCAGATGCCGGAGTTGCGGCCCCGCGTCCTTGGTAGGCCGCAGGCCGAACCGCGCCGGGATCACCGGCAGATCGTTCAGGCTCTTGCCACCCTCGTCGGCCTCCTTCGAGAAAATCTCGATCAGGTGGCCGCGTGCATTCGACACGATGGCATCGCTGCGCTCGTAATGGCCGTTGCCCTTGCTGAAACCACCCAGCGCCTTTGCAATGTCACCAGCCACCGATGGCTTCTCGGCAACGATCAGCGTTTTACCCATCTACGCTCTCCCTTGGATGTTGCGAAGGCGCTCAATGCGCGTGGCCGTCTTGCTCTGTCTCGTCGGCGAACTTTTCGTAGATGGCCTGGGCGCCCATGGCCCGCTTTTCTTCCTCGTTCGCCGCTTCCACGGCTTTCTCGATGGCTCCAGCCGAGCTGTCGCAGGCCCCCTTGGAATACGCCACGAGAACGCGCATCACGTACAGCGGGTCACGCTGCGCCCGCTCGGCCTGGGTGCTGTTGATGTGCTGGGTCATCATGCGCAGCGCATCCAGAAGATCGTTGCGGCGCGCGAACTCGATCAGCGGCCCGATCTCCACGGGCTTGAAAATCGGGTGGATCACGATAGGCGTGACCGCCTCCACGTCCAGCGCATCCCAGTAGGTAATGCCATCGGCGCCGACCATGACGATCTTGCGCCCCCCGTAAAGGTCATCGACCTCTAAGAAACTAGCTGGCTTGAAACGTGTTTTCTTGTCCATCTTCATACTCCTGATCGAACGGCATCCCATCGCTCGTTCCAACGGGGATGCCGAATTGCTCCACCATGTCCGCAACCATCAAGGCCGCTGGATCACGGTGCGTTTCCAGATATTCCTCGACCAATCGGGCGAGGTTCTGATGCTGGAACAACTGGCCGACATTGGCGCACCAGTCGCGCCCTTTTGCCGTCAACTCGAAGTCCGCATCGACAAGGCCGCGCGCCACGAACTTGTTGACGTGCTCCACCACGGTAGAAGGACGGCCCAGGCCGTTCTTGTGCATGAGGTGCAGCAGGCTTTGCTCCTGCGTCCACTGCTTGAACCCAGCCTCTGGCACCACGACCGGATACAGACGCATGCCCACCTCCGTCTTGCGATGCCATGGAAGTCCGGCCAGCCCATCCGGCAGCTTCTGCAAGCTACCCAGGGCAGGCTGTTCGACGGTGCAACGCACACCGCAATCCACCAGATTCCGGGCGATGTGAACCAGTACCTGCTCGGGCAGCGAGAGCAGCATGGCGTCCCGATTCAGGGGAATATCGAACGCAGCCGGATTGGGTGCCTCGTGCCCGTGCTCCACTTCCAGGCCCATGGCCCGCACGGCGGTGAACCGCTCGGCATCGAAGGCTGCGCCGTTCATCTTGGCGATCACCTCCAGCCGCCGCGCCGAATCCACGCTCAGCGCCTGCGCTGACGAGCGTGGATAGGTCATCTGCCCGCGCTCGTAGAGCGTCTGCATGGCCTTTGCCACATCGGCGATCTCGGCTCCCGTCTCGACGCTCGCAGACAGCACGATCTCGCCATGGTTCATAGGACGTGCGCCCACGGTCGATTCCACGCTGCTGCCCACCGACAAACCCACGTCCAGCAGCTCCGATGCGGGCGGCGCCTCACCGGCATGCACGGCCTGCTGAGCGATCCACGGCTCGCCGCCGTCATCAGCAGTAGCCATGAAGGTTGCGACACCCACAACGGGCCGCTGCTGGGCCAATGCCAGCAGCAACGAACCTTGCACACGGCCCACCGCCCCCTCGGCACTGGACAACGCACCCACAAGGCGATCCAGCACGCGGCGGGCATCGCCCTTGGCGGCAGAAAGTGGATCGAACGGCGCCGCCGCCTCGAAAGCCGATTGCACCTCGGCTGGCGACAGCGCCCGCAATCGCACCCGGAGCACCCTGGCCCTATCCTCTGGAGCGATGACCATTCGCCACACGTCGCGGGCGATCACATCGCCCTCTTGATCGTCATCGGTGGCGAGGTAGATGCGGCCTGCCGTGTTCTGAGCCGCCTCGCGTATGCGCTCGCACGCGGCCTGCCGATCCTCCCGGATCGCGTAGGCCGTCTCACGAAAGCTGCGTGTGATGCCCAGGGGAGTCAGCCGCGCCGGGTTGGTGGCAATGTGGCCCGCCGTTGCCAGAACCTCGAAGCCACGCATGCCCGCCCGCCAGAGCACATCCGACAAGCCTGCTCGCTTGCCGGGTGCCTCTATGATGACAAGCGACTCTGCCATGGCTTGAGCGATACCCCATCAAACGGGCACCGCAGACCCCACGACCTGGGCGAAGTAGTCGCAGGCCATGAACAAGCCATCGGCAGCTTGCTCGGCCTTTACTGCGCCCTCGAAATTCATATCGCCTCGCGTGTCGGACACGCAAAAAATCCGGGCCTCGTCGCCATCAACGACGATGCTCGCGTTGAGCACGTTCGTCGGCTCGCCGCCCACACGGGAGAGCAGGCCGAACTCGATCACGTCATCCGCGTCGGAGAAGCTGGCCGCAACACCATCCAGCTCGGAACCAGACACCCGCCAGGACACACGTACCGGCTCGCCGCCGCCGCTGCGCGAAAGCTCCGCGCCCGCAGCCGTCAGGTAGCCGTAAACACGATCCCGGATTGCATCAGCGAAGCTCGTAGCCATGACTGCCTCCTAGCCCTCAGAATTTCGGCCCACTGGGCAGCACACGCTCCCAGTTGATGCCCATGCCACCGGCCATCACCTCCAGATTGGCGAAACGCACCTCGACCGGGTGCATCTCGATCCACGAGGCGCGGGCGTGGTACACGTCGATG
>Ga0265293_10000457_pt1 | contig 98371 bp, 97 predicted proteins | sample Munlanlewell138R_FD_192505 | JGI IMG/M metagenome (GOLD analysis project Ga0265293, IMG submission 192505) | Leachate microbial communities from a municipal landfill in Southern Ontario, Canada - Leachate well 138R | ecosystem: Engineered > Solid waste > Landfill > Unclassified | place: Canada... | reverse complement strand
CACCGCTGTGGTCGTTGATCCGTCCCAGAGGCCTGTCCGCCAGCGACCAGTCCTCGACCGTGCTCAAGGCACTGAAGCGCATTCCTACCATAGGCGAAGTCACCGCGCAGAAGCTGATGCAGAAGTTCGGTGACGCCTTCCTCGCGTCGATGCTCGGGGACAACATCCACGAGTTCATCAACCTGATGGATGGCAACGGCGAGCTGGTCTTCTCGGACCGGCAAGCCCATCGCATGGAACGCGCGATGGCCAACATGGAGTTCGGCTTCGGCGAGGGCGGCTACCAGCCGTCCGAGTTCATCAAGAGGGTGCGACGTGAAGTCGTCTGAGTAATTGTTCCAACGGGGCAACCCCGACGAGGAACCTGATGTTCCGTCATCAGTAGCCTACCGGCACATGCAGGACTGGTAACAGACCTGTGTGAAGCTGCCGGGACAATGTAGCTGGGCCTTCGGGCCGCGCCGCTGCCGTGAGGCAAAGCGTTACCTGCGAGCATCGATGCGGGTACAGCGCTAGGCTGGGTGGTATGACCAACGCAAGTGAACTGCTGTTAAACGCCGTTATGAATGACAAGCCAAAGATGCTGACAGGCTTGAACCAAAAGGTATGCGGTCGGTTGCCCTTTATCCGCTTTGGGGGCACACGGACATCATGACCGCCGGTGGAAAGGCAGGGTCTAACCCATCTCGTTACTCAGATGAAACACGGTAAGCCCGTATCGCTGCCCTCCGGGGCAGGCAGACCGTAAGGAATGCTGTTGGCGGTGCGGGTAAAGGAATGTGGAAAAAGCGAATGCCCTCCTGTAATAGGAGGGATAGGGGTTGAGCCGTAAGGCGACATCACCCCACGCGAAAGCGTTGCAGACTTCCACTTGGTCTTTCTCTACGAGAGAGTTTGTCTAACCTTCTTTAAGAGGGAATTGCAGATGACTACGCAAGAAATTGCTTGCGCGGGTGCGCCCTCACACGAATCGGTCAACTGGCACAGCATCGACTGGGCTGCGTGTCACCGTGAAGTGCGAAGGCTCCAAGCGCGTATCGTAAAGGCAACACGGGAAGGGAAACACGGCAAGGTGAAAGCCTTGCAGTGGGTTCTGACCCACTCGTTCAGCGGCAAAGCTTTGGCCGTCAGACGAGTCACCGAGAACCAAGGCAAGAAGACGCCGGGTGTGGATGGCATCACGTGGTCCACCCCGGAAGCCAAGTCTCAGGCCATGTTGTCACTCAAGCGGCGCGGGTATAGTCCCCAACCGCTGAAGCGTGTCTATATTCCTAAAGCCAATGGGAAGATGCGGCCGCTGGGTATCCCAACCATAAAGGACAGGGCGATGCAGGCGCTATACCTGCTGGCACTCGAACCCGTGGCGGAAACCAAGGCGGATCGGTGCTCTTTCGGGTTCCGGCCTGAGAGATCCACGGCGGATGCCATCGAACAATGCTTCACGGCATTGGCACGGCAGATATCCCCGCAATGGATTCTCGAAGGTGACATCAAAGGCTGCTTCGACAACATCAGTCATGACTGGCTCTTGGGTCATATACCGACGGATCGCGAGATTCTGAGGAAGTGGCTCAAGGCTGGATACATGGAAGATCGGCAACTTTTTCCAACTGAAGCCGGTACCCCGCAAGGGGGCATCATCTCGCCGACCTTGGCGAATCTCGTCCTCGACGGACTGGAAGCCAAACTGGTTGCTGCATTCGGAAGAAAGCGGTACGCCAACGGTGTACAGACCCGTTTGATGGTCAACTATGTACGATATGCGGACGACTTCATTGTGACGGGACGCTCGAAGGAGCTGCTGGAACAAGAGGTCATGCCGATAATCGAGGACTTCATGCGGGAACGAGGGCTCACGCTCTCACCCGAGAAGACCAAGATCACGCACATTGACGAGGGCTTCAACTTCCTCGGACAAAACGTGCGCAAGTACAACGGCAAGCTGTTGATCAAGCCGTCGAAAGCAAACGTGGCGACCTTCTTGGAGAAAGTGCGCTCTGCGGTCAAAGGTAATAAAGCGCTGGATCAGCCTCGGCTGATTCGGATGCTCAACCCGATGATCCAAGGCTGGGCGAATTATCATCAGCACGTCGTCTCGAAAGAGACGTTCGCTCGTGTCGATCATGAGGTTTGGCGTGTGTTGTGGCAGTGGGCCGTTCGTCGGCATCCGCAAAAAGGCAGCGTCTGGATCAAGCAGCGCTACTTCCACTCCGTAGGCACTCGTAACTGGGTGTTTGCGGCGGCTACGGGTGAAAAGTTCCCAGATGGGAATCCCATCCTGTCGTCACTGCGGAAGGCAACGGATACGCCCATTCGGCGACACCGGCTAATCAGGTTGGAAGCCAATCCATTCGACCCGACGTGGGACACGTACTTTGAGGAGCGTGTAAGCCTCAAGATGCAGAACTCACTTAAGGGCAGGAAGAAGCTCATCAACCTCTGGTTGGAACAGGATCGTCGTTGTCCGATCTGCCAAGAGTTGATCACGCAGGAGACGCGGTGGCATGTCCACCACATTATTCGGCGGGTTGATGGCGGAAAGGACGGAAGCACCAACCTCGTGATGGTGCATCCGAACTGTCATAACCAGATTCACGTCAATGGTCTCAAGGTGGTGAAGCCGGTTCGCGAAAGCGGGCTTTGAAAGGCTTGAGCCGTATGAGGGGAAACTCTCACGTACGGTTCTTAGGGGGGGATGGGCCAGTAATGGGCTGTTCCTACCCGACCAGCTTCCCCAAGGCACGTTCGACCTGCTCATCGCCGACGAGGCACACGAGTACAAGAACGGCGGCTCCGCACAGGGCCAGGCCATGGGGGTGTTGGCGGCCAAGGCGCGCAAGACGCTGCTGCTCACCGGCACACTGATGGGCGGCTACGGCGACGACCTGTTCCACCTGCTGTTCCGAGCCCTGCCGGGGCGGATGATCGAAGACGGCTACCGGCCGACGAAGAGCGGCAGCATGACGTCGGCCGCGATGGCGTTCATGCGCGATCACGGTGTCTTGAAGGACATCTACTCCGAGAGCACCGGCACGGCGCACAAGACGGCCAAAGGCACCAAGGTATCGGTGCGCACGGTCAAGGCGCCGGGTTTCGGTCCCAAGGGCGTGCTGCGTTGCGTCCTGCCGTTCACGGTCTTCCTCAAGTTGAAGGACATCGGTGGCAACGTGCTGCCGCCCTACGACGAGGAGTTCCGCGAAGTCGCGATGGACACGGCGCAAGCCGCGGCCTACCGCGATCTGGCGGGTCGCCTGACCCAGGAGCTGAAGCAGGCCCTGGCGAAGCGCGACACGACGCTGCTCGGCGTGGTCCTCAACGTGCTGCTGGCCTGGCCGGACTGCTGCTTCCGGTCGGAGACGGTGGTGCATCCGCGCACGCGCAGCACCCTGGCGTTCGTTCCGGCTCAGTTCAACGAACTGGAGGTGATGCCCAAGGAACGCGAGCTGATCGAGATCTGCCGGCAGGAGAAGGCAGAAGGTCGCAAGACCCTGGTCTATTCGGTCTACACCGGCACGCGCGACACCACGTCGCGCTTGAAGGTGCTGCTGGAGCAGGAAGGCTTCAAGGTGGCGGTGCTGCGCGCGAGCGTGGATGCCTCCCGCCGCGAGGACTGGATCGCCGAGCAGTTGGACCGTGGCATCGACGTGCTCATCACCAATCCCGAGCTGGTGAAAACCGGCCTGGACTTGCTGGAGTTCCCGACCATCGTGTTCATGCAGTCGGGCTACAACGTGTACTCGTTGCAGCAGGCCGCCCGGCGCTCCTGGCGCATCGGCCAGAAGCAGCCGGTGCGCGTGATCTACCTCGGCTACGCCAACTCCTCGCAGATGACCTGCCTGGGGTTGATGGCCCGGAAGATCATGGTGTCGCAAAGCACGTCGGGCGACGTGCCGGAGTCCGGGCTCGATGTCCTGAATCAGGACGGCGACTCGGTGGAAGTCGCGCTGGCACGACAGTTGGTGTGCTGAACCTCACTGCTTCACTTCAACGGCTCCTCCGGGAGCCGTTCTTTTTTGGTCATCCAGACGGTGACATCGATCCGGGAAGCGGAAGACAGGGCCTCATCCACCGCCATGGGCCATGCGGGTCGCCTCGTAGGCCTGCATGTGTGCAAGGCTCACCTTCAGCAGCGGCGCATCCAGTCGAGCTTCATGCGCACGACGCAGCATGTCCCCAATGATGTGCTCATGCTCGGTGGGGCCACCACGTTGCAGATCGCGCAGCATCGATGCGGTGCCGGTGGACCCGCGCTCGGACAACGTTGTGAACATGCGGGCATAGGCGTCCTGCGATGGGATGTACCCTGAGGCGGCGGCGGTCGCCACGCATTCGCCAAGCATCTGGCGCACCAGCGCTTCGCCATCTTGTGCCTGCACGATTGCGCCAACGGGCGCGCGCATCAGCGTGGTCATGCCGGCATAGGTCGTGAGGAATACGAACTTCTCCCACATCTCCTGCAGGATGTCCTGGCTCAACACCGGTGCGAAGCCGCCGCGCTCCATCAATCCATGCAGCGCCTGCGCCGCGTCCTGCTGGCTGTGGGTGCGTGCGCCGAGGGCGAGGCGCTGCAGCGTATTGAGATGCTGGATTTCTCCGGCCGGGCCGAGCGCAACACCGATATGGCACAGGCCGCCCAGAACGCGCTCGGCGCCGAAGCGCGCATCCAGGTGATCCAGATGCCGCACCCCATTGAGCAGCGGAACGATGCATGTCGAGGGACCGATGGCGGGCGCGATGGCGGCCATCGCGCCCTCAAGATCGTAGGCCTTGCAGGCCAGCAGCACGGCATCGACGGAAGGCGGCGCCTCGACGACTGTTTTGACGGGAAGGGTTAAGTCGCCCAAAGGGCTCTTGATGACGAGCCCGGTCTCGGCGAGCTGTGCGGCGCGTCTCGGCCGAACCAGAAAACGCACGTCCACGCCGGCCGCGGCCAGACGCCCGCCGAAATAGCCTCCGATCCCACCTGCACCCAGCACCAGAAGACGCATGGCCATGCTCCTGTTTGAAGTTGAGAATTTCTACTATAGTAGAAATTCGTGGCGCGATCGATTTCAGCGCCATTGATACCCCACGCATCCATCCTGACTTGATTGCGGCCCATGCCGAATTCCTCCGCTCCTCAGACCACGCCGAAAGGCGAGCGCGCCGAAGCGCTCCCGAGCAATCTTCGGCGTCTGCGCCTGGAGGCGCAGCTCACCCTCGATCGGCTCGGGGCGTTGTCGGGCGTGAGCCGCGCGATGATCTCCAAGATCGAACGTGGCGCGTCGGTTCCCACTGCCACGGTGCTGGGCAAGCTTGCCGCCGCACTGCAGGTCAGTCTGTCTCAACTCCTGGGGGGATTCCATGCGCGCCAGCCCAGGCTGCATGGCAGGGAGCGCCAGGCGGTCTATCACGACCCCGCTTCCGGCTTTGAACGCCGTTCTCTTTCGCCGCTGTTCGAGGATGGCGCGGTCGATCTGGCCTTCAACGTGTTGCCTCCGGGCAAGTCCGTCGAGTTCCCCCCGCACCATGCGGGCGTGGAGGAGTTTCTCGTCGTGCATGAGGGGGCGCTTACCGTGGTCATCGACGGAAGGCGCTTCGACGTCGCTGCCGGAGATACGTTGTTCTTTCCTTCGGATTGCGTGCATGAATTCCGCAATGAAGGCGGCGAGCCGGCTGTCTTCTATATCGTGATCAACGATCGGACGCGGCGTTAGGCGGCGAGATCGCCCCGGCACGACCATTCGCCGCGGCATGATCCCGACATGCGTCCTGGCGACCGCGCGGTTGCCGGCATTGCTTTCGGCAAATCGGGAGCCGACGGATTCGCTTTGTTTGCTGTGACAAAGGGCCGGCGCGGCGATGGTGATGGCTCGTTGTTTCAGGACACCGATCCATGCGCCCATCCCGCCAGCTCTTCCGTATTGCCGGACGCAGCCATCTGATCCGTTTGCCCGGCTTGCTCCTGGCCGCCATGGCCAGCGGCTGCGCGATGACGAACGCCGTGCCACCGACGCCCGTATCCAAAGTCACCGACATCGCGCCCGAAGCCGTGATGGAGTTCGTGCCGGTGACGCGGTATGGCCGCTACACCCTGGTCGAACTCGGGCCCACAGCGGCCCAGCACGACCTGTTGCTGCAGGTGGTGGATGTGGAGATCCCCGGCACGCTGGGCGCCACCGTCGGGGATGCCCTCCGGCACCTCGTTCTGCGTTCCGGCTACCGGCTGTGCGATGAGCAGTCCGCCGATCTGTTGGCCTTGCCGCTGCCGGCGGCTCACTACCGGCTCGGCCCGGTCCTGCTGCGCGATGCGCTCTTGACACTGGCCGGCCCCGTCTGGGATCTGCAGGTCGACGACGGTGAGCGGAAGGTGTGCTTCATCCGCAGCCTCAGGGAGGCTCATACGCCGCACGAGCCCAAGCCACCGGAAATCAACCGTTCGGCGGAGAGCCCTCCGCTGATCCGGGAGGTCTCGCCATGACCATCCGGGACTCAGCGACGGGCCAGCGCACGACGCTGCTGCGGGTCGCGGCCGCAACCTGGTTGTTGCTCGTCAGCGCGGTGGTGCTGGTGGATCACATGGCCTTGTCCGGGCTGGTGGAACAGACCCAGGCCTTCGCGCCCACCGCGCAGGTGTCCCTGCTCGAATCCCGACTGGACGGCCTCTCGCATCGGATCGAACACCGCCACACTCAGCCCGCCGCATTGCCGCAGGCGCGCTACGAGCAGGACACCGCGGCGTTGGACCAACGGCTGGCTGCGATCGAGCAGGCGCAGGCCCATCACGCCGCCACCGATGCGCTGCACGCATTGGAAACCCGCGTCACGCGACTGGAAGCTCGCCCGTGCTCGCGCCAGCCCAAGCTGCCCGCACCACGGCCATCCCAACCTGTGGCGGCCCAACCCAAGCCTGTTGAGCCTTCATTCCGCCTGATCGGAGTGGAACTGCGTGCGGGAGAACACTTCGTGTCGGTGATGCCTGCCGATGGCACCGGGCTGGCCGATGTCCGCCTGCTGCGCGCCGGAGAGTCGGAGGGTGGCTGGCGACTGGACGGGATCGCGCGCGATGGCGCCGTCTTCCGGCGGGGCGACGAGATCCGCCGGCTGCCCATTCCACCCCGATAGGGAGGTCCACGCCAATGGTCCCGCGCCACTTGATCCCGCAACTGCTGGCTGCGTTGCTGGCCGCCTCCGCCGCGCAGGCGGCGCTTGCCCAGCACACCAGCGGAACCACCGCGGCCAGGACGGCGCCGAACCGTGAAGCTCCTGCGGCCATCGCTCGCAGTGACGAACAGCGGGCGCAAGACTGGGGGCTGCGCACGGATGAATGGACGCGCTATCGCGAGTTGATGCAGGGGCCGCTGGGCGTCTACTCGCCCAGCCTCGACCCGCTCACGGCCCTCGGCATCGAAGCACGTTCCGACGAGGAGCGCCGCCGCTACGCGGAATTGCAGGTTCGGGCCGAAGCCCGGCGGGTCGAGAAGACGCTGTCCTACCAGCGTGCCTACGACGCCGCCTGGCAACGGATCGCGCCGGGCATGGCGAGGGTCAACCTACCCGGTGCCAAGCCGACCGGCGCGGGCACCGCCATCGCATCAGGCACCGACCGAACCGCCGTCTTCGTGAAGGATGGCTGTACCGCCTGCGACCAGGCCGTGCAGCGGTTGCAGGCGTCGGGCGTCGAGTTCGATGTCTATGTCGTCGGCAGTCGCGCCGACGACGCACGCATCCGTGATTGGGCACGCCGGGCCCGTATCGACCCGGCGAAAGTGCGCGCACGGCACATCACCCTCAACCATGACGGTGGCCGCTGGCTATCCCTCGGCCTGCAGGGCGAACTGCCCGCCGTCGTGCGCCAGGTCGGCGGCCAATGGCAGCGACAGTAGGCCTCGCCCGTCTCCCGCTCCTGCTGCTGGCTTGCTGGCCACTCGGCCAGGCGAAGGCCGAGGAGGTCCCGCCGCCGGCCTACCAGTTCGCGGCACAGCGTGCGGGCATTCCGGCGGCGGTGTTGTACGCGGTGGCCTTGCAGGAGAGTGGCACCCGGTACCACGACCGCCTCGTGCCCTGGCCCTGGACGCTCAACGTGGCCGGGGCATCGCATCGGTTTGCCACCCGTACCGAGGCCTGCGCCGGCCTGCACCAGGCATTGCGCGACGTGCCGCCCACCCGCATCGACGCCGGCCTGGGCCAGATCAACCTGGGCTACCAGCGTCACCGCTACGACCACCCCTGCGAACTGCTCGATCCCTATCGGAACCTGGCGCTGGCCGCGCAGATCCTGCGCGAGCAGCACGCGCCGGGCCAGGACTGGCTGATCACGATCGGCCGCTACCACCGTCCCGCTGGTGGCGCACCCGCTGCGCGCTACCGCCAGAGTGTTGGCCGCCACTTGGCCCGCGTACTGGGCGAGCCAGCGCGGGGCGCGGATACCCGGAGAACCCTGCCATGAAGCCTCGAATCTTCCGTCCGGCTGTGCCGTGGCTGATCGGCTTGCTGCCGCTCGTGTCCGTGCCAGCCGCTTTCGCACAATCGCCGCCCTTGATCGTCGTCGAGGATCGCGGCGGGGCCTCCGCGCTGCCTTATTACCAGGCCCTCGACCTGCAACCGCGCACCGGAAACCGGCCATCACCCAGGATCGAGATGCCACGCCTGCCCGAAGGGCCTTCTGGCGAGGCGGCCATGCTGCCGGTGCGCTCGGCCCATTTGGCCCCTGGCGATGTGGCTCCCCGGGCGATCCAGGCGCCGGGGCTCACGCCGATGTTCCTGGTTGGTGATGACCAGCGCTCCCATGCCTGGCTGCGCCAGCGTGCCCCGGCGCTGCGCGAGCTCGGGGCCGTGGGGCTGGTGGTCCAGGTCGAGTCACCGCAGGCCCTGGCGGCACTGCGTGCCCTGGCGCCCGGGCTGATGCTGGCGCCGGCGTCCGGGGACGAACTGGCCGGGCGCCTGGGGCTGCGCCACTACCCGGTGCTGGTGACCGCCACCGGCATCGAACAGTGAGGAATGCCCGATGGCCCAGCCGCACGCCGTCGAAGTCCTGCTGCGGCCAGCGGTGGAGCTATACACCGTTGCCGTATGCGCAGGCGCCGCGGTGGTGTGCGTGGTGGCACCGTGGTCGCTCGCGTTGAATCCGGTACTCGGCCTCGGCAGCGCGCTGGCCTTCCTGGCCTTCGGCGCGGTCCGCCTGCGCGACGCCTGGGCCATCCTGCGCTACCGCCGCCACATCCGTCGTCTGCCACGCTACGTGATGACGAGCCGTGACGTGCCAGTGAGCCAGTACCGCCTGTTCGTTGGGCGTGGCTTCCGCTGGGAACAACGACACACCCATCGGCTAACGCAGACCTACAAGCCCGAGTTCCGGCGCTACGCCGAACCGACGACGTTCTACCGCCTGGCGCGCCGCCTGGAGGAGCGGCTGGAGTTCGCGCCGCCGCCGCTGCCCAGGCTGGCGCGGGCATTGGCCTGGGACAACCCGCTCAACCCGGTCCGGCCTTTGCCGCCAGTGGGTGGCATGCCGCGCCTGCATGGCATCGAGCCGCACGAGACCGACGTCACCCTGCCGCTGGGCGAGCGTGTGGGCCACACCCTGGTGCTCGGTACCACGCGCGTGGGCAAGACGCGCCTGGCCGAACTGTTCATCACCCAGGATATCCGCCGCAAGATCCATGGCGAGCATGAGGTGGTGATCGTCTTCGATCCCAAGGGCGATGCCGACCTGCTCAAGCGCATGTATGTCGAGGCCAGGCGCGCCGGACGCGAGGGCGAGATGTACGTGTTCCACTTGGGCTGGCCCGACATCTCGGCACGCTACAACGCTGTGGGCCGGTTCGGGCGCATCTCGGAAGTCGCCACCCGCATTGCGGGGCAGCTTTCCGGCGAGGGCAACAGCGCCGCGTTCCGAGAGTTCGCCTGGCGCTTCGTCAACATCATCGCGCGCGCCCTGGTGGAACTGGGGCAGCGGCCAGACTACCTGCTGATCCAGCGCCACGTCGTCAACATCGACGCGTTGTTCATCGAGTACGCCCAGCACTTCTTCGCCCGAACCGAGCCCAAGGCCTGGGAGGTGATCGTCCAGCTCGAAGGACGACTCAACGACAAGACCATCCCGCGCCACATGGTCGGGCGAGAGAAGCGGGTGGTGGCACTGGAGCAGTACCTGTCGCAGACGCGAACCTATGACGCGGTGCTCGACGGCTTGCGCTCTGCGGTGCGCTACGACCGCACTTACTTCGACAAGATCGTCGCTTCGCTGTTGCCGCTGCTGGAGAAGCTCACCACCGGCAAGATCGCGCAACTGCTCGCGCCGAACTATTCCGACCTGTCTGACCCGCGCCCGATCTTCGACTGGATGCAGATCATCAGGAAGCGGGCCGTGGTCTATGTGGGACTGGATGCGCTGTCCGACGCCGAAGTGGCGGCGGCCGTCGGCAACAGCATGTTCAGCGACCTGGTGTCGGTAGCAGGGCACATCTACAAGCACGGCATCGACGACGGCTTGCCGGGGCCATCGGCCGATGCCAAGGTCGCCATCAACCTTCATGCGGACGAGTTCAACGAACTGATGGGCGATGAGTTCATCCCGCTCATCAACAAGGGCGGCGGTGCGGGCATGCAGGTCACGGCCTATACGCAGACGCTCTCGGACATCGAGGCGCGCATCGGCAATCGCGCCAAGGCCGGCCAGGTCATCGGCAACTTCAACAACCTGTTCATGCTGCGGGTGCGCGAGACCGCCACCGCCGAACTGCTGACAAGGCAATTGCCGAAGGTGGAGGTCTACACCACCACGCTGGTCAGCGGCGCTACCGACAGCTCCGACATCCACGGTCAGACCGACTTCACCAGCAACGCGCAGGACCGCATCAGCACGTCGAGCGTGCCGCTCATCGAGCCCGCACACGTGGTCGGCCTGCCCAAGGGGCAGTGTTTCGCCCTCATCGAAGGCGGTAACCTGTGGAAGGTCCGCATGCCGTTGCCTGCGCCCGATCCGGACGAAGCCATGCCCCGGGACCTGCAACAACTGGCCGGCTACATGCGCCAGCACTACGCCGAGGCGGGGGAATGGTGGGAGGGCAACGGGCTGCCCCGGTCGCACGACGACGCGTTGCCAGCGGATCTGGCCGAGGAAGTGCAAGAAGGCACGCCGGATGAAGAGGCGCCATCGTGAAAGAGCCCGCCGCGACCGCCGAGCGACAGCAGGCACGCCAGCGCAGCCTGGTCGCCAGCGTGGTCACGCTGCCATGGCGCCTGTTCGGCGTGTTGGTCGCCTCGCTGCTGCTGTCCATCGTCATCGAATGCGTCGGCATGCACCTGTTCTGGCCCGACCAGGGCTGGCGCCACGCGCAGGGCATGCTCGACTACGAACTGAACCAGCTCTCCACCCATTTCACCCGGAGTGCCGTCGTGCAGGAGCCGGGACGCACCGCGCGCTGGCTGGTGGAGGGCACCTACGAGTGGGTTTTCGTGAAGACGGGCTTGCTGGACTGGACGCGCGACGCCTCGGCGCAGGCCAGCGCACCCAGCCCAGGCGCGCACCGAGACTTCCGCTATTACCTCGCCCAGGTCTATGTCTGGACCGAGCGCTATCTGATTGCCGCCGGCTTCACCGTTCTGACGTTTATCGTCCGCCTGCTGGTCTTGGTGCTCACGCTGCCGCTGTTCCTGCTCGCGGCCTTCGTCGGCTTGACCGATGGACTGGTTCGCCGCGACATCCGCAAGTTCGGCGCGGGGCGGGAATCGGGCTTCGTCTATCACCGGGCGAAGGCGGCCTTGATGCCGCTGGCGGTGTTGCCGTGGGTGACCTACCTGGCGTTGCCAGTGTCATTGCACCCTTTGATGATTCTGCTGCCTGCAGCGTTTCTGCTGGGACTGGCGGTGAACATCGTGGCGGCAAGCTTCAAGAAGTACATTTAGCCGACTGTTGGACCAGGACTACACACTACGACCTTCATCGACCCACGGGTCATGGCGACGTAAAGGTTCTGTGCGCTCATACCCTCGATATTTAGCAGCACCGCGACTTCGGCTTCCAGCCCCTTGAGCAACAGCGTGCTGCCGACGGCGCGTTTTGGTAGCGGGCGCCCCAACAGCCGGTTCTCTTCCCGCACGCGCCGGGCCGCTTCTGCCAGAGGGACGGCCCCCGACGAGGCTTCCCGGAGCGCCTTAAGCACCCCGTAGAGGATGGCCGGCCGATGCACACGTACGTTCGGCAGTGCCCGCAGTTCCGACAACAGCGCGGCGGCCGCAGCGAGAGAGGGCGCGCGCCCGAACGCCAGTGCGCGGCTTTCTGCCTCGTTCGGAGGATTCCTTGCAGTTCCCTTTGCCAACGACTCCAGGCGCCGCGTCAACTCCGCCACGCCCACATTGGTCATGACGCTCTGCGCCAGCGCCAGTAACTGCGCGAGAGCATTCGGTGCCCCCGCATCAAAGTTGCTAGCGAAGGCGATGAGGTCTTGCAGATCGACGGCCTCGACCGTCGAAGCGCCCGGCGTCTGGCTCGCAAAGTTCTGCTGTGCTGCTCGGTTGCGGCTATCGGCGATGATGAGCACGCGCCCGTCAGCGGTTGGCGATGCCGTCCTCGCAGCGGCTAGGCGCTGGGCATGGTCGTTGGGTGGTAAGGCCTGCATCCAGGTCACATGCTCCGGTGGCCCACTACGCAGGTCCACCGACTGCCCCGTCGCCAACAACCGGCGAGCCTCCAGCAACCATTGTCCCAGCGCTTCCGCGCCGGCGTTGCGCCATCGCCAGGGCGTTGCCAGTTCCCCGACGACAGGAAAATGCGCGCACACGTGCTGGTTCCAATCGGCCAGTGCATTGCCCCGGAACCCGAAGATCGCCTGCATGGGGTCGCCCAGCACGCAGGTCGGCAAGATCAACGAGAGGAAATAGACGATGTAGTGCTGAGGCACCGAACAATCCTGGTACTCATCCACGATCAGGTGCGCATACGAGGCTTTCAGCACCTCACTGACGTGCCCGGCCTGCAGGAGCTTCCAGGCGGCGTCGCGGATTGCCGGGTAGTCCCGCGCAGGTGCAGTCAGCCGCAGAATCTCCGGATCGTGGGCGCTGCGGCCCGGAAAGGTCGAGATGAGCCGGATGGCCCAGCCATCGATCGTGCTCAATCGATAGGCGCTGGCTGGCACACCGGCGCGGTCCAGCCGGCCACGCAAGGCCGCGACCCCGGCATTCGTGTGTGTCAGCACGAGAATGGGCTTGTTGCCCCGATGACCGGCAAGCGCGTGGGCAATCAGCTGTGTCTTGCCGCAGCCGGCCGGTGCGGTGACGGTTCCGCGTTGGATTGCACGAAGGTCGATTTCAACGTGGTCCATCAGTGGCCCACCCGAATACCTGGTCCATCAGAGCGCGGAATCCCTGATCGCAAAGATGCAGGTCAGGTGCAACGATGGTCCTCGCCACGTCCTCCATCCACGAGATTTGCTTGAACCAGCCAGCCTTTCGGATGCGCGCCGCCTGACCAAGGATGGCCCTGCGTTCGGCCGACAGGAGGCCGGTGTTCTGGATTTCGTCCCAGATCTGCTGGAAGGTGAGCGTGTTGTTCGAGACAGTGCGCAGGTGTTCGACGATCAGGTCGCCATGCAATTCGTTGGCGTAGCCGATCAGCCTCTGGCAGGCAACCGGCGTGAGACTTCCGAACAGCTCGTCCTCCAGCGCACGGCCCGCGCGGTAGGCGACGACGGTGCCACCGTTCTCGACAAAAGCCTGCTCGACCGCAGGTGTGGGCTTCTTGTCGTCGTCGCGCAGCACCATCACCCGGTAGCCCAGAGACTGGAATGCGGAGGCGCGCGCATACGGTCGATCCGGCTCCCCGCCACCGCAGTCGACGAGCGCCACGCCCAATGCAGCCAGTGACGCATTCCTCTGGTCAAGCCTGTATAAGTCCAGCCCGCGCAGCAGGCCTATCTCGCTGGCTCCCTCGCACACGACCACGGAGCCAGCCAGGAAGGCCTCGGGATAGAGGCGGATCGTGCTCTGGATGTCATTGTCGGCGCCGACCAGGCAAGCCTCATGGCCGAGGGGGCCGCGGCGCAATACGAAGAGCTGGTCGCCCGACAGTTCTCTCAGCGCCACGGGTGAGTGGGTGGTGAGGAACACCTGCAGCGGAGCAGCGGCCTCCTTAGCTCCGAGGGAGCCCAAGAACCTCGCGATGCGGTGCGGCTCCAGCCCGTACTCCAGTTCGTCCGAGAGCACGATTGACGCCTGACCGGCCGCCTTGCGCTGTAGGCCAGCGACAAGCAGACGCGTGGACCCGACGCCCAGGCTGCGAAGCGGGATGCCGCTTTCGTTGTGCAGGGAGATGGTGCCGCCACCGAACGACACCGAATGCGAATCCAGCAGCGCCTTGGCCTTGGCGCCGATGTTGACGCCCAGCTCCTGAGCAGTGGTGGTTACGATCCCCAGCGCTTCTCCCAACTGTTGTTCGGCCTGGTCTCCGAAGCCACTCCGCGCATCTCTGGCGGCCTTGACGAGGGCGGCCGAAGCGTCGGCTCGCTCTTCCGAGATGCGGTTCAGTACCGAGCCGCGCTGCCATCCCAGGTTGAAGTCCGCCAGCGCGCCGATGCGAGTGGGCGCCAGGGCGACGCGATCCTTCCATGCGAGCGTCTTGACGATGCCTTGCTGTGCGGCGCGGTCGGAGACGAGGGTCCACGAGGGCTCCAGGTCACTGGCGACCGTCAGGTTCAGGCAGAGCACAACCTCCGCGCCGGCAGAGGGCTCGTCTTCGACGACGCCAGTGTTGGCGTGGTATCCGCGCAGGAATGCACCAAAGCCCTCCAGCGTCCTCATGCTGTCATCGAGGTCGCCGAGCGTCAGCGTGATGCTGATTGGGGTTGTGATGTCCAGGCCGAAGAAGTCCGCATCCGAGAACTGGACATTGCGTCTGGCCCCCAGACATAGGTCGATCGCGTCCAGCACCGTGGACTTGCCGCTGTCGCCCGGACCGATCAGGCAGTTGATGCCAGGCGTCGGGCACCAGGTCAGCAGCTGGATGCCGCGGAAGTTGGCGATCTGGATTTTTCTGATTCGTGCCATGCGTATCCCCCGCGCATTGAAGCCGCTCCCACTGAAATCGCAACACCTCACTATCCACTCGGGCCGCCTGCTCCAGGCCTCCTGCCCAGTTCTCTACTTGGTAGGGCGAGACAGCGACTCTGCAAGCTCCAACAACTTTGCGACGCCCTCTGCGGGCAATGACGCCTCCTTGAGGTATCGCACTAAAGCCATCGCTTCAGGCTGCGTGTGCAAGTAGTCGACGACTTCAGGGTCAGTCGAAGGCGATAGGCGGAACAACACGTCGGGATCTGCCGCCAGCACCTTCGCTAGAGCTTTGATGACCTCAGGCCTAGGCGGAGACTCCTTACCACGCTCGATACGGCTCAAGTAGGCCGGCGAAATGCCGACTAAGCCTGCCGCCTCGCGTAAGCCAAGGCTCTGTGCCACCCGAAGGTCGCGAATCGTCTCTCCAAAGCTACTCATACTGCGCATCCTACCTCAGGTGTTTAGTGTTGTGCAACATTTAACACGCTTAGTAGACTACTCCATTGTTTGGTAAAGTTTGCTCTTTCCTGCCGATCTTGGGCCAGGACCATGCCGGCCAACCTGCCCACGTCGTCACTTTTCAGGAGCGAACAGATGCTTGGGGAAGAAGTGTTCACGGTTAAAGAGGTCGCCACGCTCTTAAAGGTCGGCGAGAAGACGGTCTACTCCATGGCCCAGGCTGGAGAACTACCTGCGTTCAAGGTGCGAGGTCAGTGGCGATTCGCCCGAAAGGACATCGATACATGGATAGAGCAGCAGAAACACACAACCCATGATTTCGGCGAGGAAGACCAGAAATGACCCCAGCCTCGGTGAGCGGAGTTTTTATATGAGCAGAAAGAAGAACAAGCAGGCCGAGAACACCATCCCAGCTGGATACACGCTCGACTACGTTTCCGGCAGACAGATCAAGGAAACGAAGAAAGAGCTCGTTCGGCAGCGGGTAGTTCGTGCCCTGATCCATGAATACGGATTCTCTCCGGAAGACATGGAGCTGGATTTCTCCATTGGCGGGCGCAAGAAGGTGGATGTGGCCATCTTCCACTACGGCAAGGACCACACAATTGAGAATCTCAGCCGCGCAGTGATTTGCCGCCAAGAACCGAACGTCGGCAAAAATGCCATGCGCATCCGCGATTACGAGCAGGCCGCCAAAGACCTCGAAGAGATCGAAACCATCATGCGCGAGGTCGATGCCGTTCAGTACGGCTTGTGGACCAACGGCCTGGAGTTCTTCTTTGTCGAGAAAGAGCAAAAGCGCTTCGAAACCAAGTGCAACCCCATCGGCGACTGGCCGATGGCCGAAGAGTCGGTCGGCACTAAGGAGGTCATCTCCGATGCCCATACCCGTGTCGCCGACAACGAGATGCTGAAGATCACCTTCCGGCGTTGCCACAACTTCATTCATGGCAACGAGGGCATGCCCAAGGACGCCGCCTTCTGGCAATTCCTGTACCTAATATTCTGCAAGATGCACGACGAGAACCTGCGTGCCAAGCAGCGGCAGGCCTGGCAGCGCCGTTTCTGGGCTGGACCCAAGGAGCAGTTCGAGCCACAAGGGCGCAAAGCCATCCGCGTCCGGATCGAGGAGCTCTTCACCGAGGTCAAGAAGCAGTACAAGAATATTTTCCGAGGCAACGAGGAGATCACTCTCTCCGACCGGGCGCTGGCCTTTATCGTTTCGGAACTGGCCAAGTACGACTTCACCCGAACTGACGTCGATGCCAAGGGCGTGGCCTACCAGGAGCTAGTTGGCGTTAACCTGCGTGGCGACCGGGGCCAGTATTTCACTCCTAGAGGCGTCGTGAAGCTGGTCATTGAGATGCTCGACCCCAAAGAGACCGAGACTCTGCTGGACCCGGCCTGTGGCACGGGCGGCTTCTTGGTCGCGACCCTGGGGCACATGCTGAAGAAGTTCCGCGAAGAGCAAAACATCCAGGCCGGAAACGAGAACACCACCGAGTTCCTGAACATCCACGAACGGCTGAAAGAGTATGCCGCCGCCAATGTCTTCGGCACCGACTTCGACCCGTTCCTGATCCGCGCCGCTCAGATGAACATGGTGCTGGCGGGCGATGGCCGTGGACATATCTACAACATCAACTCATTGGAGTTTCCGCTGGGGCATCTAGCCGACCTGCCCAGCGTCAAGAAGGAGATCCCGCTGGCGTCGGTGGATATCATCGCCACCAACCCTCCCTTCGGCTCCGACATCCCGATTACGGACAAGCACATTCTGGAGCAGTACGAGCTGGCTCATGGCTGGGAGCCGGACGGCGAAGGTGGATTCCGCAACACCGGCGTTCTCAAGGGCAGCGTTGCCCCCGAAATCCTCTTTATCGAGCGTTGCATTAAGTGGCTCAAGCCGGGAACCGGCCGCATGGGCATCGTTCTTCCCGACGGAGTTCTCGGCAATCCGGCCGCGGAATACATCCGCTGGTGGATCATGCGCGAAACGCAGGTGCTTGCTTCCGTCGACCTGCCGGTAGAAGCCTTCATTGCCGAAGCCAACGTCAACATCCTCACTAGCTTGCTGTTCCTGCGCCGCAAGGACGACCAGGAGAAGCATCGCGAGGCCCTGGGTCGTGCCGAGGAATACCCAGTCTTCATGGCCGTTGCCGACAAGGTTGGCTTCGACCGCCGTGGTAACAAACTCTACAAGCGTACCCCGGACGGCGAAGAGATTGTCGAGCCCAAGCAGCATATCGAGCGCATCCGTATCGGCGGGCGCTTCGTGGAACGGACCCTGACCCGCAGTGAAAAGATCGAGGACAACGATCTGCCGGTCATCGCTGAGAAGTACCGCGAATTTCTCAAGGAGCAGAACGGGTGAGCGATCAAGACGACATCATTGAAGCCCCGCAGGATGCTGCCGATGAGAGCGGCCCGGATAACTTTTTCATCGACATCCTGACCGGCAACAAGGAAAGCGCCTCGGCCAAGAAGCTGCTGGTGCAGAAAGTTCTGCGCCAGCTCATCGAAAGCTACGGGTTTGATCGGAACGACCTGGAGGTGAACTACAACCCCCAGATCTCCGGCCAGGGGCGCAAGCGCATCGACATCGCGATTTTCCGCCCCGATGCCGAGCACAATAACGACAACCTGCAGCGGATCATCGTCTGCAAGAATCAGAAAAAGCGAGACAAGCTCCGCTCCATTGCCGAGGCCGACGCCGACCTGCGCGAGCTCAAGGAGCTGCTGGAACTGATCCCGGGCGCGACGCTGGGCATGTGGACCAACGGTCAAGAAGAGTTCCTGTTCCAGGTCGAGCGCACCCGTTTTGAAATCCGGCCCAAACCGCTGGGTGTCTGGCCGGTTCCGGGCGAACGCACCACCGATCTCGATCGCACCGGAGGTGTCATTCAGGTCAGCGCCGAAGCGGAAGATCTGGAAGACGCTCTGATGCGCTGCCGCCAGTATCTGAACCGCAACCTTGGTCTCGATCACAAGGATTCCTTCAAGCAGTTGGCCGTGCTGATGCTGGCCAAGATCCACGACGAGACCCTGCCCACCGGTGAGCGCAAGTTCTGGATCAGGGGTGACGAGCCTTTCACCGAGGCGGGCCAACAGGCCATTGCCCAGCGCATCACCGAATCCATTGCCGCCGCCAAGGCCTGGCAACCGAACCTGCTGACCCGTGGCTGGGATCTGACGCTGGAACCCCACGAGACCGCCCGCGTGGTCATGGAGCTGGCCCGTTACTCCCTGAGCGAAACCCAGCCCCGTTACCGTACCGGGGCCTTCCGTGCGGTTGCCCGCAGCGTGATGGACGGCCGCGAGGGCCGCTACCCCACGCCGCTCAACGTGGCCGAAATGGCGGTGGAGATGCTCGACCCGCAACCCGGTGAACGCATCATGGACTGCTCCAGCGGCACCGGCACCTTCCTGGCCATGACCGCCGCGCACATCTTCAAGAAAAAACTGGCGGCCGTGGGCACCACGCCTGAAGAGGCCACCAACGAACAGATCCGCCAGGCGCAAAACGAAACCGCCGCCTGGGCGGCCAGCAATGCCCTGGGCTGTGACATCGATCCCTTCCTGGCCGTGGCCAGCCGCATGAACCTGCTGTTCACCACCGGCAATCCCGGTCGTGTGTTCCGCATCGATGCTCGCACCTTCCCGGACGGGGATCTTGACGGTGTTGAGGATGCTTGTCGCGCGATGAGCCGGAACCTAGGAGATATGGATATCGTCCTGCTTAACCCCTGGTTCTCCACCCAAGACACCGTGAGCGACACCTCCATCCTGGAGCGCTACGACCTGGGCAACAACTGGGAGCGCGACGAAGAAGGTGGATTCCGCAACACCGGCAATCTAAACATCGGCGGTGTGCCGCCCGAAGTGCTGTTTATCGAACGCGCCCTGCAATGGGTGAAGCCCGGCACCGGCCGCGTGGGCATCCTGTTGCCCGATGGCTTGCTGGGCAATCCCAGCGACGAGTACGTGCGCTGGTGGATTCTCCGCCACTGCGAGGTCTTGGCCTCGGTTGACCTGCCGGTGGAGCCGTTCAAGGTCACGGTGAAGGAATATGGCCTGACGCCCGCCTTGCCCAGTCTCCTGGTACTGCGCCGCCGCAGCCAGGAAGAGCTCATCAATACCGAACACCCCGAATACAAGGTCTTCATGGCCGTGGTGGATCGGGCTGGAGAAGATACTCGGGGGAAGCTGTTTCAACGCGCCCCTGATGGTGAAGTGCTGATCTTTGAAGAGAGCACTATTGAGCGAGTGCGTAATGGCGGCCAAGTTGAGGTTCGGCGTTCCATAAAACGAGCACCACGTATTCATGACGAACTGCCGCTGGTGGCAGAGAAATACAAGGAATTCCGTGCGACCGGCGAGGTGACGTTATGAGCAGAAAGTTCCAAGTGAAAGCGATTCCAAGCACTTGGTTGGAAAACAATGGGCGGCGGCTCGACTGCGGTCCCTATATGGCTGGTGCGGTAGAAATTCGCGAGCTCCTAAAGAAACACAAAACTGATGTACTTCCCGATTTGACAGCAGGTCACGATGGGGGAATTTACAACGGCCCTCAGTTCGAAAGGAATTATGTCGATGATGCGCAACACGGTGTTCCGTTTTTAACGACCACTTTCATGATGCAGGCTGATTTGAGCCGATTGCCTCTTCTGAGCAAGAAGGACGCTCAATCCAGGAAACTCAACTACTTGCGAGTGCATGAGGGGATGACGTTAATTACGTGTTCCGGAACGGTGGGTAGGACCATCTATGCACGCTCAGACATGAATGGCGTTTGGTCAAACCAAGATATCCTGAAAATCGTTGCTGACCCGAAGCGAATACCTTCGGGGTACCTGAATGCATATCTTTGTACGAGATTCGGAGTGCCCTTTGTTGTTTCTGGGAAATACGGTTCGGTAATTACTCACCTTGAACCAAAGCATTTTTCTGACCTCTTGGTTCCCCGCCTTGGCGAAACTATCGAACAGGAGGCTCATAACCTTGTTGAGCAGTCTGCTGCTCTGCTCGCTAACTACCAGGCCAATTTAACTGAGGCAACGGAGCTCTACTTCGATTCTGTTGGTTTGAAGGATATCACTGCAAGCGAGTGGCATTCTTGGGGATCGGATCTGGGCTTTGCAGCGACTGCTGGAGTCCAGACTTTACGGGCATTAAATTTCAATCCCCGTTTCCAGCGTCTTTGCGAACTCATTAAGCAAGGCCCATGGAAGCCGCTGGGGGAATTGTGCGTTCCTGGGACGCTCAAGCGCGGTAGCCGCTTTAATCGCATCGATGCAGATCCTGAATATGCTTACAGGTTGGTCGGGCAAAAAGAACTTTTTTGGCTTCGCCCAGAAGGGCGTTGGATCGCGAGAAAATTTGTGCCAAATGATGTGCTGGTGGAAAGCGGATCGATTTTGGTTGCAGCAAGGGGAACTCTAGGGGAAAGCGAACTTTATTGCCGTGCTTCATTCATTCACGGCAAGTTGACCGAAAATGCGTACTCAGAGGACATCTTGCGTGTCATCGGCAATGAGAAAGAAATTGAGCGTGGTGCGCTCTTTGCCTTCATGCGTTCCGAGTCTGCCTTCAGGATGCTCCGTTCTATTTCGGTGGGCAGCAAGCTTCAAGACCACCATTACTCGATGCTCCCCTCACTTCCCATCCCTTATCCGTCCAGTGATATCAGGAAGCGCTGTAATAACCTTGTTATCGCAGCATATGAGGCAAGGGAAAAGGCTATAGAGCTGGAAGACCAAGCCCGCTCCCTCGTCGAGCGCACCATTGAGGAGGGAGGTCGCTAATGGCGAAGGTCATACCCATCGGGCAACCCGCGAACGAATCTGAACGCCAGGCCATCGGCTTCCTTCGGGATCATCTTCCCGATGGCTGGCTGATCTTCCACAACTTCGAGATGCGCCAAGGGCAGGAGGTGTTCGAAATCGACATCGCCATCCTCGCGCCTCACGCGGTGTATCTGGTGGATGTCAAAGGGACGCGGGGCAACATCGATGTGTATGGCTCCAAGTGGTATCCGCAGGGGCGGCAACCGTTTCACTCGCCCCTCGCGAAGCTTCGTCACCACGCGAAGGTGATGGCCAGCTTCATCCGCGATAGCAATCCCGGACAGATCGAGCTGCGCAAGGCTCATGTCCATGCCGCCGTGTTGCTCACTGCCGATGACGCCGCCGTGTTCGATCAGGCGGGCATCGACAGCCCGGACGTGACTGACTTCAAGCACTGCCTGAAATACTTCCGCGACGCGAGCCGCATTCCCGACAACCGGCTGGATAACATCACCCGCTTCCATTCCCAGATCGCCAAGGCGATCACCGGCAACGCCAAGCCCAAGAGCGCGGCGCTGGTGTTCCGAGACTGGCAAGTGGAAGAGAAGCTCGGCGGCACCGACCGCTACACCGAGTACCGCGCCAAACACAACCTGTTGGGCAAGAGCGGCGGCATGGCCCGCCTGCGGGTCTACCTGGCCGACCCGTACCAGGACGAGGCTGCCCGCAAGGAAGAGTTCAAGAAGATCAGCAACGCCTATCGCGCCGTGGCGCACATGCCGACCCACGCCAATGTGCTGGCGGTGAAGGATCTATTCGTCTCCGACGATGAAGACAAGGTGGTGCTGGTCACTGAGGATCTGCCTGGCCAGGCCCTGCGCCTGCACATCAACAAGGTCTCGATGGCGCTGACCTTCGATCAGAGGCTCCAAGTGATGCGCGACGTGCTGTCGGCCCTGGACCATGCGCACCGGCATGAGGTGATCCACCGCAACCTGACCCCGGACGCCATTCTGCTGACCAAGGGCGGCCAGGCCCGGGTAACCGATTTCGATTTCGCCAGGGTGGGCAAGAACCGCACCTCTACCATCGCCGATCAGGTGGTGGATGATCTGGATGCTACCTACCAGGCTCCAGAGTGCTTTAAGGACCCGACCCAGGCCAGCATTGCCTCCGACCTCTATGCCGCCGGGCTGATCTTTTTTGAACTGCTGACCGGCGAGCTGCCCTTTGAAAGCGTCGACCAGATGATGGAGGCCGACGGCAAGTTCCCCATCAAGCCCTCGGAGCACAAGCCGGACCTGCCCAAGGGGATCGACGAGTGGTTGCAGAAGTTCTGCGAGTTTGACCCGGAGGAACGGCACACGAGCGCAGCCATCGCTCGCAAGGCCCTGGATGATCTGATTCTGCCAGAGGCCAAGAACGACTCAGGCCCGGATGTGAGTGGCCCGGCCGTGGTTGTGCCACAGCTCCCAGATAACCTGATGAACTTGCCGCAGGATTTCATCCTGGCGGATCGCTTCCGCATTCAGAAGAAGTTGGGCAGCGGCGGCTTCGGCGTCGCCTACAAGGTGTTCGATTCCCTGGGCGATGTGGTGCGCGTCATCAAACTGGTGACCAAGGACCGTCGCAGCGTGTACGAACGGCTGCGCCGCGAGTACAAGACCCTGACCAATCTCCCCGAACATCCGCATGTGGTGAAGGTGATCTGGGCGGATCGCATGGCCGACGCCAAGCAGACGCCTTACATTGTCTTCGAGTATGTGGAAGGTTTGGATGTTTCCGATCTGATCGATGCCGAGGCGTTGTCGCTGGATGATGCCGTGCGCATCGTGCGCGAGGCAGCCGAGGGGCTGGCCCATCTCCACAAGCACGGCGTTTACCATCAGGACGTCAAGCCCTCCAATCTGCTTTGGACGGACAAAGGCGTCCGTATCATCGATTTCAACGTCGCGGTCTCCGAGAACGATGAGGTTCAAGGAGGTGGCGGCACGCGCCGTTACCTGCCGCCGGATTACGACTACTCCTCCGAGCCGGATGCTTCGGATCGAATGGATCGTGACCTCTATGCCTTGGGCATCTCCTTCTATGAGTGCCTGACCGGCAAGTATCCATTCGACGATCCCACGCCGCCGATCAAGACTCAGCCCAGGGACCCCAAGCAGTTCAAAGGCTGCGCCGACCTCAGCTCGTCGCTGGTCAATGTGCTGGCGAAAATGATCGCGCCTGAGCGCAAGGACCGTTTTGCGTCGGCGGAGGAGTTCCTGATTGCCCTGGCCGAGGTCAAGCGCCTGCGCTCGGTGCTGACGACCGGCGAGATTGGTGCCGGACCCAAGGTGGTGTCCAAGCTGGGTTTCGAGCCGACCAAGCCAAACACCAACCCCTTTGTCACCCACCTGCTGACGCTCTATAGCCAGAGCCAGGTGTCCAACGCAGGCACCCGTGGCCTCGACGAAGTTGGCAAGGCCACCTACGTGTCGACTTATCTGGACGAAAAGCTCAAGCCCGCGCTGCTCAAGGGCGAGTTCCGTTTGGTCATCATCAGCGGTAACGCCGGCGACGGCAAGACGGCCTTCATTCAGCAGTTCGAGGCCTTTGCCGAGAGCAAGGGCGCACAGATACAGCGCGGCGCGAACGGGGCTGTGTTCCAGCTCAAGGGGCATACCTACCAAAGCAACTACGACGGGAGCCAGGATGAAGGCGACGAGCGCAACGATGCCGTGCTTCAGAAGTTCTTCGCTCCCTTCGCGGGCAAGGATGCCTCCGACTGGCCCGAGAATCAGACCCGCCTAATCGCCATCAACGAGGGACGGCTGGTCGACTTCTTCCTTGAGCATGAAGAAGAGTTCCCGTTGCTTGCCAAGCAGATCCAGCAGGGCTTGGCCGGAGCTGCTCCGGAAGGCGGTATCGCGGTTATCAACCTCAACCTGCGCTCGGTGGTCGCCGAACCCGAGGAAGGTCAACCTTCGATTCTGGAGCGGCTGATCGCCCGCATGACCCAGCAGGAATACTGGCAGGCATGCGACAAGTGCGATCTCAAGGGCAAATGCTACGCCTATCACAACGCCCGGACCTTCCAGGACCCGGTTGCCGGTCCCAAGGTGATCGAGCGCCTGAAGATGCTCTACACCATTACGCACCTGCGCGGCCGACTGCACATCACCATGCGCGACCTTCGTTCGGCGCTGGCCTTCATGCTGGTAGGCACCCAGGATTGCGACGGCATTCACCACCTCTATCAGAACGGCGGTGAAGAAACCCAGAATCGCATCCTTGACGGTTTCTATTTCAACTCGTGGCTTGGTGGGGCGGAAGGATCCAATGACCGGCTGATTGCCTTGCTGCGCGAAATTGACGTCGCCGAAGTCAGCAATCCCGATCTGGACCGCGAGCTTGGCTTCCTCAATCCCAAGACCAAGGCCATGAGCCGCTTCTCGTTCGCGGAGCGGGCTGGGTACGACGATGAACTTGTGGCGACGCTGTTCCGCAATCTGCCTCGCGATTACTCGTCGAAGAACCGTGCTCGACTGATCGCCAAGCACCGCAATTATTTATCGCATATGCGCCGTCGCCATTTCTTTGAGCGACGCGACACCGGCTGGAAGGAGATGCTGCCATATGGAAGCATCGATCCCTTCCTGGATGCCATTGAGCAGCCGGGAGCAAAAAGCACAGATGAGGTTACGGCCATTCTTCGAGCCATCAACCGGGGCGAAGGTCTGAGCGATCCGGCGCGTTTGGGCAACCAGTTGGCGCTGCGTGTTCGCCAAGTGGATAAGGGCACCATCCGCAGTTACCGTCTCTTTGGCGGCGACCATTTCACGCTCCGCACCGCGCAGGAAACAGCGGCTCACCCTTTCCTTGAATACCTGTCTCAGGCGCTGGTGCTGCTTTACGACTCCGGCGACGGGCACAAGGCCAGCCTGCGCATCAACCTCGACATCTATGAAATGCTGATGCGGCTCAACAACGGCTACCGTCCCAGCATCGAGGAGCAGGAAGGTTTCCTGTTAAGTCTGGCGGTATTCAAGAACCTGTTATCTGCTGCACTCTATCAAGAAGTTCTGCTGACGGAGAATGGGCTCCGGTTCTACCAGATAAACAGAAAAGAGGATGGCGTATTGGCATTGGGTGTTTCTGAAAAGGGGGCTGAATATCATGTCAATCAAGGGTAGAGACAAGGAATTCAGAACACCTAAGGTCAGTTATTTGCATTGGCAGCACACAGAAATGGATCGTGTGCTGACCATGCTATTTCCTCGCCTCAAATTCAATGGCTATGGCAGTCGCAAACCGCCACGCGCAAATATTTTGCAGCCAGAAGAATTTGCAGATGAAATGATGCTATCCGAAGAGGTTAAGCAGTATTTTGAGGGATTTGAAGAACATCCCTCCATTGTCCACAAGTGGGTAGAGACCGAACTTCTTGATGTGGTAAATCGGGGCAAGTCGAATCAAGCTGTCGCCTCTCCGCGCCCGCTTCATGGAGAGACCTACAAATTTCGAAATTCGAAGCACTGCCGTGACTATGGGGCAGCCGAGCAGATTTATTGGATGCTCTACTATGCCCGCAAAGGCAAGGGCCAGGCCGCCCGAGACACGCTAAAACGCTTCTTTTTCCCTGGGATTGACCATGTAACCGGTAGGCATGAATCCGGCACGGTCGTCGATGTAGAAACCCAAGCGCTACTTCGCTTCGATTCTCAAGTTACTCAGGACACACAGGACTCCAAGGAGCCCGAGCGCTTTCCACCACTTCTAATCGATCAGGCCGACACCATGGCCGACGACATTCTGCGGCTATTGGCCTATGAGCCCTATATTCCTCGCTCGGTGCTGGTGGATTACCTCAAAACCCTGATGGCATTCCATCTGGCGCTCTACCACCTCAAGCTGTTGCAGATACTGCCCAAGCTGGTGAAGCAGCGCTCGGACAATGCGCTGGCGAGTTCACCTGATCCCGTGGCGCTGGTCGTGGATATGGGGGACGTCAATAATCCGCATATGGTCGAGCTGGCTCGCAAGTCCACTGACCGGCTCTATCGCCAGATTCCTGCCTTTGTGCAGGCCAATTTCGTCGTCAAGAAGCTCGATGAGATGGCGGAATACCTGAGCAAGAAGACGGGAAAGCTGACCGCTCCAGGGGCCGGCGTGTTTACCGTCGGCGATCTGGTTTCTCTACTGAAGCCCGAGCACGACGCCGAGCGGCAAGCCTACTTCAAGTTCCGCCTGGCCAGCCTGATCGAGGAGTCGGCCTCTGGAAACGAGGACATCGATCCGGAGATCCGGGACGTCACCGCCATGGGCCTTGGCGAGTTCGAATCCTTCATAGAAATCCTGATGGCATATCGCGGCAAGTATCACCGCCAGTACATCACTGAGTGCCTGGACTCACTGCTGCTGAAGAACAAGGAGAACGGCCTGTTGGCCCAATCCCGAACCAAGGGAAGTCCTCGGCGGTTTGTGCTGGGAAGCAAGCTTCTTGAGGTGCTCCTTCAGGTGGCTGTGCTCACTCAGGATGACGGGCGTTTCGTGACCCGCGAGGTTCGCATCGAAGAGTTGCTGGCCTTTTTGAGAAGCCGCTACGGCCTTCACATCGACCGGCTGCCGGAAGGAGCACAGGCCAACAGCAGCATCCTCGACAGACGCGCCCTGCGCCTCAACCTCGAAGCCTTCAAGCGTCGCCTGCGTGAAATCGGGTTCTACGAGGACCTGTCGGATGCCTACGTGACCCAGAAGGTATCGCCCCGCTATGCGATTGAGAGAAATGACGGAACAGATAAAAACGGGAGGCACGCATGAGTAATGCGTTCACCAAGCTTTCCCAGGACAAGTTGAATGCGGCGGTCGCTTGTCTGCTGTGCCCCCGTATCGAAGCGATCCTGGGTGACCGTGGCCCAGGCCACTGCATGCGGGTCACCGATCTCGATGACGAGGTAATGGAGTCGGTCTGCAAGGAACTACGTCGGACCCGACCCGACGGAAATATCTTTATCCTCGGCAGCCATGATCAGGAGGGCCAGCCCTTCCGAGTCACTTCCACCAAACTGGTGGAGTTGCGCAACCCGGACGCGAACGGCGAGCTGCGTCAGCCGTTGCTGGTCTTCATACCGACTTCGCTTCGCACCAGCGCCGAGGACTCTTTCGGTGTGGCGACCTTCGAGGAGCTGACCTTCGCCGGTATCTACGAGGACCTTATCGACTCGCTGCTTGATCGGCTCCCGACAACGCTGGTTGGCCATGCTCGCGATCTTCTGGGCATCCTCACCGACGAGGAGTGGCTGTTTGCCGACCATGTTTCCCGCGTGCGGTACCTGCTCACTGCGCTCGAAAACGGGATTGATGGAGAAACCCTCGGGGCCAGCCTGTATGAATTGACGTTGATTCCAGACTTCAAGCTCTTTGCCGATCCCGGCATGGTCAATGGCAAGATTCGCCGTAACCTCGGCAGCGTCCGCAGTCTGATGGCCTCGCACAAGTCGGTTCGTGGTCGTATCGCCGATCTGGGACTCAGCGACAAGGCATTGGAGTCGCGACTATTCACCTATTTTGAAAAATACGAAGTCCAGGAGCCCGAATCCTGGACGCCGCCCATCGCGACCGACAAGAGCTGGTGGAGCATTTCATTCGATAAATGGACGTTCCAGGAAGAGCTTTCGCTGGACAAGGTCCTGCTGACAGTACTGGAGACCGACTTGCCAGTCGTTCAGGAGGATGAGACCGACGACCAACTCTCCGGCCTCATCGGGCAACAGGTTCTGGTGCCGAACGACCGCCGCAAAATGAACGTGGTGTTCGAGGTTAGCCCTCACCCCGGCAAGGTAAGCGGGCTTGATCATTTTACGGTTCAGATCATTTCGCAGAATGACGGCCCGGTTGGAAAATCTAAGAAAGTCAAGGCCTGGACGCCGAACCGTCTGCAATGCACGACCAACTTGGCCAAGCTCAATAAGATCGAATTCGAGGAAGGATGGCATTTCATCCGTGTAATGCCTTGGACGGCCGATGGCGATCCGATTCCGCTGGAAGCGGATTCCGCCTCCGAGGGCGCAAGACGTTCCTACGAGAGCGAACCTTTCTACGTCCTGCCCGGTGGCAACATCGAGGAAGAACCACCGCAACGCGCCATACCCATTGAGCAGAGCCTGGAGCATGCGCGTTTCCGGCTGCAACTGACTGCCCTGGGCGATGAACGCGATCCCGATGATATCGCCATCAGTGGTGTCGCCTGGGCCGAGGGCGGTCGTTCCAAGAAGACCTCTCGCCAGGAAACCCTACACGCAAAATTCGGTCGTGAGGGCGCGGTTCAGATTCCGCTTTCGCGTATGCTCAAAACCATCGAGCAGCGCGTCTTGGCGGAGCCTAAGCACCCGTCAGGCTGGCGAATGCAGATCAATCTGGATACCGCCGAGCCGCCTTCCGAGGTTGGACTCACGCTGCCATCTTCCGCCGCGATGGCTTCCTTCTTGGCTGCCCGCGAAGAGTTTTTTGCAGCAGTGCGCAAAGACACTGCCGAGCTGATCATGCAGGGGCTTTCGTTCCGCGACTCGGAAAGGGAATGCCTCGCGTATGCTGAAAGCTACCTTGACTTGGTCAGGAACCTCATCCGTCAGGCCGAGACGACTTCTGGTGCCGAGCGTCAGCAACACTTGCAAGCGCTCAAAAATGTGCTGGCCGTCGATTCCATTCATGTCATCTTGACCGACTTCGGTGGAAGGCACCGGGAGGCTGTTTTGGTCTCCCCAACTCATCCGCTTCGTGCCTTGTGGCTGAGCAGTTGGGTCGCCCTGGGTAAGGATTGGATTGAGAAGATCAAGTCAGGCGGAAAGGATCACATTCCTCACGTCCGTTCCGCGCTGTTGGATGGCCTTGTGCCCTCTGCCTATCCGGTCGGTATTCCCGTCGAGGATGGCCGCATCTTCACTCCGGTGGACAACCTGAATGCTTTCTGGGCGCTCTACGCCCCGACGACCGAGGAAAATTCCCGTGGTCTGATGGCGGAAATCTGTTCAGCGCTCGGCTTGGCCGAGCCCTCTGCGGCGGGATCAGATATTTCCGGACAAGTCATTGCGGACAAGATCGAGCGCTATCTCTCTCAGCATCCCTATGTTCGAGAGTTATCACTGAACATCTTCAACCCTGGGGCCGGATCGGTGATTGCGGAGGCTCTGCTATCGCTCCAGCAGAAGCGCGAGCATGCCGATTTGCGCTATGACGTGCGGCTCTTTACCACCGATCCCGACTCACCTGTTTTGGGCGAGGCTCTTGAGTCGATGGTCCGTCCCGGAGCCACGGTAAACGAGGCCGCCGACGCATTTGCGACCTCAACGGGCAGCCATCTGTTCTCCAAACTGAACTTGGCCAAGCACCCCCTGAATGAATTCCATGCAAATTCCAAGGAGTTCCCGGCCCACATCAGTGTTCTTCTGGATGTGTTTCCCGCCGAGGAGCTTTCCATTGCAGAGAAGCCGATGGGCGTGACCCCACTGCATGGGCTGATACAGGACTTTGACACTGAATTCGTTGATGACGATTCGGGAACCTTCTGGAACAAGCGGCCGATTGTCGGGCGCTCCCTCGGCGCGGACAACCATGCGGCGTGCTTCGATTTGCTGTCGTCCCTGAGCCGACACCTCTGCTTTGCTACCTCAGCGGTTGCTGCTTCTGGTGCCAGCTTCAAAGCTGTGCCTGTGGTGACCCTTGGCCTCGATGTGGCCCAACGAGAACTGATCTACGAGGTTCACCAGATCAGCGATTGGGTGTTCACCATCGACCGAAATATGGGGATTGAGTTCTTCGACCATGGCGGCCGGAAGAACAGACCGGACTATCTGATTGACTATGTGCCGGGAGCCAGCTCCCAGGCGACACACAACCTGATCATCTCGTCGCGCTCGAACGATGAACTGGAGGCGATGCTGAAGCCGGTGCTGCTTGAGCATGGCTTGTCCGCCGACGGCGAGCAGTCGGTTCAGATCCTGGCAAATCTGCGGTCGCTGTCCGGTCAACTAGCGCTCAAGCTGATTTCTGCTCGCACACAACAGGCGGAGGCACTTGGTCTGGCTTTGGCTCGGCTCTACCTCGAATATCAGGGCGCATTGAGCAATCAGGTTATTGTGCCGTTGGATGCGCACACGGACCTTTACCGCTCAAGCGGTGAGTCAGACGATGTCAATGATGCAATCAGTCTGCAACGCACCGACTTGGGATTGTTCGACTTGGATTTGAACACCAGAACGATCACTTGCAACCTGGTCGAGGTGAAATGCTATTCGCAAGTGGGCGACTTTGCGGCCTTCAACCAACTGAAGGAACGGATTTCCGCCCAGATCAATCAGAGCGAGCGCATCCTCCAGCGCCACTTTGACCCGGCCTTGAAGAAGCCCGACCGGCCGGATAGGTTGCTCAAGAGCCGGGAGTTGGCTCAGATCCTTCGTTTCTATCTAGAGCGCTCACTACGTTACGGGATCTTTGATGCGACTGCTGCGCAGGAAGCACGAGGGCTACTTGAATCCATCGAGCAGGGCTACTCGCTTCAGTTCAGACGCTGCGCCCTGATCTTCGACTTCGACAAGACCGGAACCGAGGCCCCCGACAACGAGGTTGGCATTGAATTCCACCGCATCGGTAAGGATCTCATTCGCGCCTTACTGGAGAACTGCCGCAAGCCTGTTTCCGTCGAGATTGAGGAAGAACCGACCACGCACCTTCTTAGCGAGCAGTTCATACCGAACGTGCCAAAACTTGAGACAGCGGCCTTTATCGCACCCAAGAGAGCGCGGTCAACGTCCTGGACGGTGGATGAGCTCTGGGACGATGATCCGGAGGTACCAATCACCGCGCCAGCACCCCCGGCCGCAGAGGGAGCACCTGCGCCTGCTCACCAAGAGGCAGAAGAACAGGCGAGCCCTGTCGAGCCAACCCCTCCGTCTTCTATCGCTTCGGAAGTCGAAAAGGATGACGAACAACCTGCCGTGGCTGCCGTACCGGAAGCGCATGCTGAACCAGAGCATGGAGGGCACCCGGCGTCCGAGCCTGTGCCTCAAGCAGAGGCCTGCTATGACATCATGCTCGGCGTCAATGGCGACTCGCCTCAGTACGGATTACTCGGAGAGGTCTCCGGTAGAAAGGTCGCGCTAGATCTCAACCACACCCACACGATCAGTCTCTTTGGGGTTCAAGGCGGCGGCAAGAGCTACACACTTGGAACGGTGATCGAGATGGCCTCCATGCCGTTCCAGCATATCAACGTGCTGCCAAGCCCGCTTGCCACGGTCATCTTCCATTACAGCCCGACGCAGGATTATGCGCCGGAGTTTACCTCGATGATCAATTCGAACTCGGTGGATGAGGAGATTCGCGTCCTTCGCGAACGTTACAAGGCCAACCCAGAAGCGCTGAAAGATGTGCTGATTCTTACCCCTGCGAACAAGGTGGATGATCGCCGGGCCGAATACCCGGATATCGAGGTTAAGCCGATTGCTTTCTCTGCCTCCGAGCTTAAGGCCGCCCACTGGAAATTCCTGATGGGTGCGATTGGCAGCCAGAGCATGTACATGCGCCAGATCAATCTCATAATGAGGGGGCTGCGCGACAACCTGACCTTGGACGCCCTACGAGCAGGCATTGATAACTCTGGCCTGTCCGATCACCTGAAGGAGCTGGCCCAGACGCGCCTGCTGTTCGCCAGTGAATACATCAACGATAACCAACGGCTTCAAGACCTGATCCGTCCGGGCCGCTTGATCATTGTGGATCTGCGTGACGAGTACATTGAAAAGGATGAAGCGCTCGGTCTGTTCGTGGTGATGTTGCAGATTTTCTCGGAAGCCACTTACCAAGGAGGCGCCTTTAACAAGCTCGTGGTATTTGACGAAGCCCACAAGTACATAGAGAACGATGATCTAGTTTCCGGATTGGTTGAAGTGGTTCGGGAAATGCGACATAAAGGCACCAGCATCATGGTCGCGTCCCAAGACCCGCCATCGGTTCCCGTTTCTCTAATTGAGCTGTCCTCACAGATCATCATGCACAAGTTCAACTCACCAGCCTGGCTTAAGCATATCCAGAAGGCCAATGCCGCCCTCGGAGAGTTGACTTCCGAGAAAATGAGTCACCTCGGTGCAGGCGAAGCCTATGTTTGGTCAAGCAAGGCCTCAGATGACTCGTTCACCCGCGGCGCAGTGAGAATCAAATGCCGTCCACGCATCACCCAGCATGGCGGCAGCACAAAGACGGCAGTTGCTAACCTGCAATAGCAATGCGAGCAGGCCTCACCAATCTGAACAAAACGAAGGCGACCTCCACCAAATGAGAACTCCCTTCCTGTGGGAGTGAGTTAGGCACTTCAGCCCCCTCCTGGAACCCATTTACGGACGGGGTGCGGCTCTCCTGCTCCCGCACCCCAACCGCGCCACGCCAACCACGAACGTAAATCCGGCACCCTGCCGATTCCGATTGTTTGCGGCAGGTTCCAGCCGACCACCGCAGCATTCCGCCATCCAGACGACTGCGGAATGGCGTGATGACGACCACAGGCAAACCAACGACCGACTGCCGCCGCGCGCCGGCATTGGCCCTAGTCCTAGCCGTCGCGCTGACCAATGCCACGCCCGCGTCAGCGGGCGATGCCTCCCCAGAGCATGCGCAGTTGGCGACCCTCGCGCGCCAGCTCGATCTGATCGACCGCCTCGCCGAGCACGCCGCCCATACCGCTCCGCAGCAGCGCGCCCGCTACCACTTCGACCATGCCCGCCTGCGCGAGGACCTCCAGCGCGTTCGGACGGGTATTCAGGACTACTTGACGCCGCCGCGCGCCCAGCCACGCGATCCGGTCGAGCTGTCCGGCGACTACCGCCAGTCCAGCCCGCCCTCCGACCAGGAGGCACCCCAATGAACGCCGCCCAGGTCAGCGCCTTCCAGGCCAATGGCGGCTTCGCCCCCGCCGCCGTGGCCACGGTGGTGCTCGGTCTTGTGTTCGCCGTCCTGCTCCTGTGGGGCGTGTGGGCGATGCGTACCGCCTACACCGGGTGGGCCGAGCAGCGCCTGTCCCAGCGCCAGTTCCTGGGTGTCGTCGTGCGCTTCGTCGCGATGTACCTGGTGCTGACCTATTTCCTCCTGTCCTGACCACCACGAAAGGCCCGACCACCATGAAGACCCATCCGATTCCCCATCGCGCTGCCACCACCGTCCTCGCGCCGCTGGCGCTGATGGGCTTGCCATTGGCGGCCCGGGCGCAGGGCCTGCCGACCATCGAGGACCCCTCGCGCGGACAGGGCAGCGGCATCATGCAGACGCTGCAGAACTACGGCTACGACATCGTGCTGCTGGTCGCGCTCCTCGTGGTCGCCTCGATGTTCGTCGGCGTGTGCTACCACGCCTATACGCGCTACTCGGAAATCCATACCGGTCGCGCCACCTGGGGCCAGTTCGGTCTCACCGTGGCCGTGGGTGCGATCCTGCTGGTGGTCGGCATCTGGCTGCTGACCAAGGCCACCGGCGTGCTCTGAGCGGCGATGACGGCCTTGAACGATATCGCGCGTGACGGGCTGGTGACCTTCCTGCCGCACAGGCTGAACCGCCAGCCCGTGGTGGTGAGAGGCCTGACCGCCGACGAACTCTGGACCTGCGCCGGCCTGTCCGCAGTGGCGGGGTTCATCGCCGGCGTGCCGCTGGCCTGGGCCACGCACAGCGTCGCCATGGTGCCGACCCTGATCGTGGCCGGCGTGGCGGCTGGCGTGTTCGGTGGTGGCGGCTTCCTGCGCCGGCAGAAGCGCGGCCGCCCGGACACCTGGCTGTACCGGCAACTGCAGTGGCGCCTGGCGCTGTGCCATCCGCTGGCAGCGTCCTGGCTCGGTGGGCACCGTCTCATCACGCGCTCGGGGTACTGGACCACCCGGCGCTCACGCGGAGCAGCCGCCTCATGAGCCGTTTCAGGAACGAAGTCCATCACCTGCAGGCCCATGTGCGCACGCTGCGCCTGGGCGCCGGTGCGTTGTTCGTGGTGGTGCTGCTGCTCGGTTTCGGCTGGTGGAGTGCGCCGAGGCAACTGACGATCCACGTGCCCCCCGATCTGCGCTCGGGCAGCACCCGCGCCTGGTGGGATGTGCCGCCCGAGAATGTCTATGCGTTCGCCTTCTACGTCTGGCAGCAGGTCCAGCGCTGGCCGACGGATGGCGAACAGGACTACCCGCGCAACCTCCACGCGCTGTCGGCCTATTTCACACCGGCCTGCCAGGCCTTCCTGCGCCAGGACTACGAGCACCGGCGCAGCAGTGGCGAACTGCGCCAGCGGGTGCGCGGCATCTACGAGATTCCGGGGCGCGGCTTTGGCGACAACCCCACGATGCGGGTGAAGACGGTTTCCAGCCGCGACTGGATCGTCACGCTCGATGTCAGCGCGGACGAGTACTACGGCGCCGAGCAGGTCAAGCGGGCCCTGGTGCGCTATCCGCTGAAAGTGGTGCGACTGGACGTCGATCCCCAGCACAACCCCTTCGGCCTTGCGCTGGACTGCTATGACGGCGCGCCGCAGCGGATCGAGGCACCGTCGCCGGCAGTGCCTCCGTCCGGCACGCCCGGCGGCGGCCTTTCGCAGGGAGGCAACCCATGAAACACCACGTCTTCACCATCGTGGCGAGCCTGGCCCTCGGCTTCGGCCTGGTGCCGGACAGCCATGCCATCGAGATCCTGCGCTGGCAGCGGCTACCGCTGGCCGTCCCGCTGGTCGTCGGCCAGGAGCGCGTGGTCTTCATCGACCGCAACGTGCGTGTCGGCCTGCCCCCGAGCCTGGGCGAGCGGCTGCGCGTGCAGAGCGCGGGTGGAGCCATCTACCTGCGCGCCAGCGAGGCCATCGCGCCGACGCGGCTGCAACTGCAGGACGTGGAATCCGGCGCCATCGTGCTGGTCGACATCGCAGCCACGGACGCCGGGGAAGGCGAGCAGCCGCTGGAGCCTGTACGCATCGTCCTGCAGGAGGCCGTCGCGGAGGCCAGCGGTGACACTGCCGCCGGTCCAACCCAGGCAGCGCAACCCGCGAGGCGTCGGCAAACGCCGATAACCGTTGTCCTGACGCGCTACGCGGCGCAGAACCTTTACGCACCGCTGCGCACCGTCGAGCCCGTGGCCGGCATCGGGCGCGTGCCGCTGCGGCGCCCGCTCGCGCTGGACACACTGCTGCCAACGCTGCCGCTGAAGGCGCGGGCGCTGGCGGCCTGGCGACTCGAAGACCAGTGGGTCACCGCGGTGCGCCTGACCAACACCTCGCCTCACCGTATCGATCTCGATCCAAGGGTGCTGCAAGGCGACTTCGTGGCCGCGACCTTCCAGCATCCGGACCTGGGGCCGGCGGGCGCTTCGACCGACACCACGGTGGTCTATCTGGTCACGCGCGGCCGTGGCCTGGCCGAGTCCCTGATGCCGGTGCTCAGCCCCATCGATGCCGGCACGAACTTGCCGCCGGCCGCCGCTGCGGGGAGGACGTCCGATGAGGAGTAATCCCCTGTTGAAGTGGCTGCTGATTCCGATGGCATTGTTGCTGGTGTTCGTCGGTGCCAGGCTGTTCTCAGGCAGTGACGCTGCGCCTGGCAAGCAGGATGTTCCGGGGCAGCTCACTCCCGAAGAAATGAAGGCGCTCGGCATCGCGGGCGACACCCCGCGCGACACCGTCGCCACCCTGGTCGCGCAGGTCAAGCAGCTCCGCACCGAGCTGCAGACCGCGCTGAGCGACAACCGCCAGCACAAGGCCGAGAACGAGCGCCTGCGTACCCGCGAGGGTGCGATCGACCAGCGCATCCAGAACGCCCTCGACAGCGAACGCCGCCGCCTGGAACAGGAGCGCACCCAGGCCGCCAGCGACCGGCAGCAGACGCAAGGGCTGATGCAGGAATTGCAGCGCCGCCTGGACGGGCTGTCCGGCAAGGGCGATGCCGCCGACCTGCCGATCGGCCTTGGACTGGATGGGCATGACGGCGGGCCGCTCAAGGACGGCGGCATGCGCTGGATCGAACCGGATGACGCCCGGTCCGATCCGAAGAACGGTTCGGCCGGCGGCCTGCGTTTGCCCGCTTTTCCCTCCAGCTTCGGCCCGGCCTCGCCGGAGCTGTCGGCCGCGGCGGAGGCCGTCAGCGACAGGACGGCGCAGGCCGTTGGCGGCACCGCCCAGGCGGTCTATACGGTGCCCACCAATGCCACGCTGATGGGCTCGGTCGCCATGACCGCGCTGATCGGTCGCATCCCCATCGACGGCACCGTCAACGACCCGTTCCCCTTCAAGGTGCTGATCGGGGCCGACAACCTGGCGGCCAACGGCATCGAGATTCCCGACGTGGCCGGTGCGGTGGTGAGCGGCACGGCCTCGGGCGACTGGACGCTCTCGTGCGTGCGTGGGCAGGTCCGTTCCATCACCTTCGTGTTCAGCGACGGCACCATCCGCACGGTGCCGGAGGACGACGGCAAGCGCAGTCGAAGCCAGAACAGCACCAGTCTGCTGGATGGCCTGGGCTGGATCAGCGATCCCTACGGCATCCCGTGCGTCTCGGGCGAGCGCCGCAGCAATGCCCAGCAGTACCTGGGATCGCAGGCGTTGATCACCGCGGCCGGCGCGGGCGCCGCCTCGCTCATCAAATCCGACAACGGCAGCGTGGCCGTGGTCGCCAACAACAACGGTTCGCTGGGCACGGTCGGCATTTCGGGCAACGAGGCCATGGGCCGCATCCTGGCTGGTGGCGTGCGCGACATGGCCGACTGGGTCAACAAGCTCTACGGCCAGGCCTTCGCGGCGGTCTACGTGCAGCCCGGCGCCAAGGTGGCCGTGCACCTGGAGCAGCCGATCGCCATCGACCACGACGCCAAGGGGCGCCGGGTGAATCACCTCATGGGAGAAGCGCATGCGTCGGACCTGGATTGACCGCCCCCTTGTCCTCCTCGCCGCCGCCGTTCTCGCGGGTTGTGCCACCAGCTCGGAAAAGCTGCTACCTCGGGGCGAGCACACCATGCAGGACGTCTGGCAGCACGAGACTGGCGGCTATAGCGGCGGCCAGGCCGGCCGCCTGCTGCTCGACGCACGCCAGGACCTGCGCCGCCCGCTGACCGACGCTGACACCCTCGCGGCGCCCGCCCGGAACGCGGCCTACACCCGCACGGCAGCGAACGAGATCCAGCGACAATTCCATCGACTGCCGAACCCCGATCTGGTGATGTACGTCTTTCCGCACCTGGCCGGCACCGACCCGGTGCCGGTGCCCGGCTACAGCACCGTCTTCCCGCTCTACCAGCGCGTGCAGTACGCGATGCCGGGCGAACGGCTGGAGGACTACTGATGGGCTGGCGACTGCCGTGGCCGCGTCGTCCGGCCCCCAGGCCAGTCCAGGCCGACATCGAGCCAGACGCCTGGACGCAGCATGTCGACCGCCTCGCCGCGCACGGCATCGACGCACCTGGCGCCGCCCCTGGGCGGCATCATCGGCGACCCGCGACGCAGGCCGACCACGCGGCGCTCTACGACGTGGCGCCGTCCTTCGCCGACCTGCTGCCCTGGGTCGAGTACCTGCCGGCCACGAAGAGCATGCTGCTCGAAGATGGCCAATCGGTGGCGGCGTTCTTCGAGTTGCAGCCGATCGGTACCGAAGGGCGCGAGACCGCCTGGCTGTGGCAGGCCCGCGATGCCTTGGAGAATGCGCTGCAGGACTCCTTCGACGAACTGGACGAGAACCCGTGGGTGGTGCAGCTCTACGCGCAGGACGAAGCCGATTGGGACCACTACCTGCGCACGCTGGGGGCGTACCTGCATCCACGCGCGCAGGGCAGCGCGTTCAGCGAGTTCTATCTGCGCTACTTCGGGCACCACCTGCGCGCGATCGCGAAGCCGGGCGGCCTGTTCGAGGACACCACGGTCACACGCCTGCCGTGGCGCGGCCAGACCCGGCGCGTGCGCATGGTGGTTTATCGGCGCACCCCGGACGCCGCATCGGCCCGGCGGGGGCAATCGCCCGAGCAGGCCCTGGCGACGATTTGCGACCGCCTGGTCGGCGGCCTGGCGAATGCCGGCGTCAAGGCCCGGCGCCTTGGCGCGGCGGACATTCACGACTGGCTGCTGCGTTGGTTCAACCCGAATCCCGGCGCGCTGGGCAGCACGGCCGAAGACCGGGAACGGTTCTACGCGCTCGCCCGCTACCCGGAGGAACGGGAAGAAGGTGAGATCGAACTGGCCAGCGGCGACTTCGCACAACGCCTGTTCTTCGGTCAGCCGCGCTCGGATGTCGCCCGCGGCCTGTGGTTCTTCGACGGCATGCCGCACCGGGCTATCGTCATGGACCGCCTGCGCTCGCCGCCCGCGACCGGACACGTGACCGGCGAGACGCGCAAGGGCGGCGATGCGATGAACGCGCTGTTCGACCAGATGCCTGAGGACACGGTGATGTGCCTGACTCTGGTCGCCACGCCGCAGGATGTGCTGGAGGCGCACCTCAACCACCTGGCCCGCAAGGCGGTTGGCGAGACGCTCGCCAGCGAACAGGCGCGCCAAGACGTGCAGCAGGCCCGCGGCCTCATCGGCAGCGCGCACAAGCTGTACCGGGGCACGCTGGCGTTCTACCTGCGCGGCCGCGACATGGCGCAGCTCGACGCCCGCGGCCTGCAACTGGTCAATGTCATGCTTAATGCGGGCTTGCAACCGGTGCGCGAAGAGGACGAGGTGGCCCCGCTCAACACCTACCTGCGCTGGCTGCCCTGTCTGTTCGACCCGGCGGCGGACAAGCGGCAGTGGTACACGCAACTGATGTTCGCGCAGCACGCGGCCAATCTGGCGCCGGTGTGGGGGCGCAGCCAGGGCACCGGCCATCCGGGCATTACCTTCTTCAACCGGGGCGGCGGCACGATCACCTTCGACCCACTGAACCGGCTCGACCGGCAGATGAACGCCCACCTGTTCCTCTTCGGCCCCACCGGTTCCGGCAAGAGCGCCACGCTGAACAACATCCTCAACCAGGTCACGGCGATCTACCGGCCCAGGTTGTTCATCGTCGAGGCCGGCAACAGCTTTGGCCTGTTCGGTGACTTCGCCGCTCGGCTGGGCCTGAGCGTGCATCGCGTGAAGCTGGCACCCGGCGCGGGCGTGAGCCTGGCGCCATTCGCCGATGCCTGGCGACTGGTCGATACACCGGGCCAGGTGCAGACGCTGGATGCCGACGCTCTGGACGAGGACGGCGACACCCATCAGGCCGACGACGGGGATGACCAGCGCGACGTGCTCGGCGAACTCGAAATCACCGCCCGGCTGATGATCACCGGCGGCGAGGACAAGGAGGAAGCGCGCATGACGCGCGCCGACCGCAGCCTGATTCGCCAGTGCATCCTGGGCGCCGCCCAGCGCTGCGTGGCACAGGCGCGCACGGTGCTGACCCGCGACGTGCGCGACGCGCTGCGCGAACGCGCCCGCGACGCCAACCTGCCGGATGCCCGGCGCGCGCGGCTGCTGGAGATGGCCGATGCGATGGACATGCTCTGCCAGGGCGCAGACGGCGAGATGTTCGACCGTCCGGGCACGCCCTGGCCCGAGGCGGACATCACCATCGTGGACCTGGCCACCTTCGCGCGCGAGGGCTACAACGCGCAGCTCTCCATTGCCTACATCTCGCTGATCAACACTGTGAACAACATCGCCGAGCGCGACCAGTTCCTGGGCCGGCCGATCATCAACGTCACCGACGAAGGCCACATCATCACCAAGAACCCGCTGCTCGCGCCCTACGTGGTCAAGATCACCAAGATGTGGCGCAAGCTCGGTGCGTGGTACTGGCTGGCGACGCAGAACATCGACGACCTGCCCAAGGCCGCCGAGCCCATGCTCAACATGATCGAGTGGTGGATCTGCCTGTCGATGCCGCCCGACGAGGTGGAGAAGATCGCCCGGTTCCGCGAACTTTCACCCGCGCAGAAGGCGCTGATGCTGTCCGCGCGCAAGGAGGCGGGCAAGTTCAGCGAGGGCGTCATCCTGTCCAAGTCGATGGAAGTGCTGTTCCGCGCCGTGCCGCCCAGCCTCTATCTGGCCCTTGCGCAGACCGAACCGGAAGAGAAGGCCGAGCGCTACCAGCTCATGCGCCAGTACGGCATCGGCGAACTGGATGCCGCCTTCAAGGTGGCCGAAAAGATCGACCAGGCGCGTGGCATCGCATCGCCGCCGCTGTCCCTGCCGAAATGACCGGAGCGCGTCATGTCCTCGAAGCAAACCACCTTGCCAAGCCGATCCAAGGCCATTCGCAAGCGCGCGGGGCGCCTCCCACGGCTGTCCTGGGTGGTCGCTGGCATCTTTGTAGCCGGCCTGCTGGGATGGCTCCTGTACCGCACGCCCGGTGCGCCGACACCGCGCACGGGGGCTGAGGTCGCGCAGGCGCATCCGGCCGGCCCACCTTGGCGCCACGGCCCAGCCGATGCGCGCTTCACGCTGACGCTGTACGCCGACTTGGAGTGTCCGTTCTGCAAGGCCTACTACCCGACGCTGATGGCCTGGATCGATGCCCACCCCGAGGCCAGCCTGCAGTGGCATCACCTGCCGCTGGCGATGCACGATCCCGAGGCGAGTCGGCTGGCCCGCGTGGCCGAGTGCGCAGGCGAAGCGCAAGGCCACGAGGCCTTCTTCGGTGCCATCGCCTGGCTCTACCAAAACACCCGGGGCGATGGCCAGGGGCTGCCCACCGATCAGGCCTGGCCAGGTCTGACGACCGCCAGGCGGGCCTGCCTGGACAGCGATCGCCCCGCAGCCATCGTTCGCGCACAGGCCGACGAGGCCGTGCGCAGCGGCATCAACGCCACGCCCACCGTGCGGCTTGACGACGGCCTGACCGGGAAATCGCTGCTGCTGCACGGTCCGATCGAGGGCGATGCGCTGCTGTCGGCTCTGGACTTGGTCGCGTCGGAAGAAACTGTTGGACCCAAGGCATCCGAATCACCGAAAAGCGGTGCCACTCTGACCGAGCGTCGAGCGAGATAGCATGATCGTCAAGGCGGCAACACTTCCCGCCCTGCCGGTTCATTCGCTGTTCTGCGGCTCGATAGCTGCGGCAATTCTTGCCAGTAGCTCGGAGCGGTCGAAATAGACCTCGTTGCGGCGAATCTTTTCCTGACCGTCCAGTTGCACCAGGCACACGCCGACCACGGTCAACACCTCGCCGCCGACCGGGATGTCCGCGCGCCATTTGTTGAGGAAGCCATCCTCCATGGGGATGCCCTCGACCTGCGTCCAGACCCACGCCGGATTGCGCGCCAAAAGGCGCTCGAAATAGCCCAGCAACGCGGGCTTTCCCCGCAGCCCTTGGGGTACGGCAGGGTCGAGATAGAAGGCATCCTCGGAATAGAAGGCAGCCAGCCGCTTGGGATCGTTGCCGGTCCAGGCGGGCAGCCACGCCAGCGCAAAGCGCCGCGCCTGCTCCGCATCTAGGGCGTTCATCGTGATGTACCGGGCCGACCCGGAACGCGCGTCATCGGTGCGCCGCCTTGCGGGTACCGCTGTCGATGGCCTTGAGCAGCGCTGCACCAAGCACCGACTTGAGCACGCCGCCGAGGACGAAGGGGGCCACGCCCATGGCGATCGCTTTCTGCACGCCAACCATCGCGGCCAGCCAGGCGCCGCCGAGCAGCAGGCACAGGGCGTTGCCGATCAGCATCGCCGCGAAGGCCAACACGACGCGCCCGCCATGCCAGCCGCGTTCGACCAGCCAGCCGGTCAGCGCGCCGGCCACGGGAAAAGCCAGCAGGTAGCCACCCGTCGGTCCCAGGAAGCGCGCCAGGCCTCCCGTGCCACCGGCAAACACCGGCAACCCGAGCGCGCCCTGGGCCAGCCAGACGAGGATCGTCAGGCCACCCAGGCGCCAGCCGTACAGTGCGCCGACCAGCGTGACGGCCAGCGTCTGCATGGTCATTGGCACCGGCACCATAGGCACGCTGACGTGGGACGACGCGGTGAGCACGAGGGTGCCGAACAGCACCGCCAGCACCTTGGTCGCGTTGGACTGTCCGCGCAGCCAGCGGCTTGTGTCGAGGGTCCCGAGGGTTTGGGTCGAGGTTGGGGTCATGGGTTCTCCTTCATGAATGGCGGCACTGGCCGCCGAGCGCATCCTTGCGCGGACACCGGAAACGTCATCGATCCTGCTTGCCCTGCAGGCAGATCAGGGTTTGCTGGCCGAGCGCCACCTGGGCCCGTCCCTGCTCGGTGACGCCGAAGACTTCGAGTTGGCAGATGGTCAGGGTGCGTCCGGAGCGCACCACCGTGCCGACCGCTTCGAGGTAGTCGCCCTGCGCGGGGGCGAGCAGGTTGATCTTGAACTCGACGGTCAGCACGGAGCTGTCCGGTGGAAACAGCGTGAAGCCCGCGTAGCCACCGGCCGAGTCGGCGATGGCGCTGGTGCCGCCGGCATGGAAGTAGCCATGCTGCTGGGTGAGGGTTTCGCGGAACGGCAACCGGATGCTGACCCGCCCGCGCGCAACCTCGTGCAGTTCGGCGCCCAGGTGGTGCATCAGGCCCTGGCGGGCGAAGCTGTCGCGGACGATTCGCTCGACCTGGGGATCGAGCGGCAAGGATGGGGCGGCTTGGGTCATCGTTCTAAGGTTCCTTTGCAGTGGAGAGGGGGTTGAATCGAGGTGGCCGCTTCTCCAGGAATGCACGCATGCCTTCCTCGTGGTCGGGCAGCGAAAGGGTGTGGTGGAAGGCGGCCCGCTCGCGGCGCAGTCCTTCGTCCATAGGCAGGCTGGCGCTGGCACGCGCGGCCTGCTTGATCAGGACCAGCACCTCGCCCGACAGCGACGCCATGTCGGCGGCGAGCCGGCGGCCCTCTTCGAGCAGGTGAACGGGGGGCACGATGCGCGAGACCAGCCCGCTGCGTTCGGCCTCGCGGGCGTCCATGCGGCGCCCGGTCAGCAGCAGGTCCAGCGCCTTGGCCATGCCGAGCAGGCGCGGCAGGCGCTGCGTGCCGCCCGCACCGGGCATGGTGCCGACGCGAACCTCCGGGTGGCCGAACACGGCGTTCTCGGCCGCCAGCACGATGTCGCACATCTCGACCAGTTCGCAGCCGCCGCCGAGCGCGAAGCCCTGCACCAGCGCCACCACGGGCTTGGGGAACGTGCCCAGCGGCGCGCAGCAACCGGCGAAGTCAGTGGCCCGCGCCTGCTCCGCGCTGATGCCCAGCATTTCCTTGAGATCGGCACCGGCCGCGAAGTGTTCGCCTTCGGCGCGCAGCAGGACCACCCGCACGGCGGCGTCGGCCGCCAGCCTGTCGAGGTGCGCGGCCATCGCATCGGTCAGTGAGCGGCACAGGGCGTTGCGGGCTGCCGGCCGGTCGATGACCAACTCGGCATAGCCGTCTGGGTGCGACGCGCATCGAATGAAATCGGAAGACATGGGTTCTCCTGCGAGGAACCGCCCGAAGTGCCGGGCCGTCATCGATTCGGCAGCGCCGGGCAGTACCTGCGAAGTCTGCTGCGCGATGACGCTTGCGGCCAAGCGCGAATATCTCAGGTGGGACTGAAAATTTCTCGCTGGAGCCGACGCCATGCCCGGCCCAGAATCAATTCGCGGACGGGCCTCGTCTTTCCCTCAACGCCCCGGTACTCCCCGTCCCAGCGAACTCCCATGGAACATACCGCCCTCGTGGCGCTGATCGTCTACGCCTTCGTCATGTCGATCACGCCCGGTCCCAACAACGTGATGCTTATGTCCTCGGGCCTGCTCTTCGGCCTGGGCCGAACCTGGCCGCACCTGCTGGGCATCCCCGCGGGCGTGATGGTGCAGCTCGGGATCACCGGCGCCGGCCTCGGTGCGGTGTTTGCCCTCGAACCTCGCCTGCAGGTCGCATTGAAGGTCATGGGCAGCCTCTACCTGCTCTGGCTGGCCGCGCGCCTGTGGCGCGCGGCCGAACTGGAGGAGACCGAAGCCGGCCGGCCCATCGGCTTCATGCAGGCGTTGGCCTTCCAGTTTGTCAATCCGAAGGCCTGGCTGATCTCGGTGACGGTGGTGTCCACCTTCCTGCCGCCGGGCGAAGGCTACGCACTGCGCCTGCTGGTGGTCAGCCTGGTGTTCGCCGCCATCGGACTGCCCTGCATGCTGGTCTGGGCCGCCTTCGGCGCCGGCCTGCGGCCCTGGCTGCGCGACCGCGCCGTCGCTCGCGTGGTCAATCGTGCGATGGCGACCCTGGCCGCCCTGACCGTTCTTCTCTTCTGGATGTGATGCCATGACGACACTCTCTCATGATCAACTTCGGGCCCATGCGCTGGCCTGGATCGACGACTGGAACCGGCGCGACGTGCCGGCGGTGCTGGCCGCCTACGCCGACGATGCACTGTTCGTGAGCGCGCTGGCCCAGCCCTATACCGGTGGCACGCGGGTACAAGGCAGGGACGCGCTGCGCCGCTACTGGCTGGCCGCGCTCGCCGACAGGCCGGACCTGCGGTTCGAACTCATCTCGGCCATCTGCGATGTCGAGGCGCAGACCGTCGTCGTCCATTACGTGGCGCAGGCCTGCGGCAAGCGCACGCGCATGTGCGAGATCATGCGCTTCGAGAACGGGCGGCAGGTCCATGGCGAGGCTCTGCACGGCGTCCCCGCCGAGGAGGACACGCCATGACGGCACTGCTGCGCGCCGTCCGGACCGACGACGGCAACCGCTATGACTGGGGTGGGGTCTGCCTGGGCTGGCGACTGCTGGAACTGCAACACATGCAGGTGCGGCAGGAATGGATGCCCGCAGGCGGCGCCGAAGCACCCCACTGGCACGCCAGGGCGCACCAGTTCTTCTACGTGCTCAGTGGCCACCTGCGCCTTAGCACGCCCGACCAGGACGTGCTGCTGGCAGCCCGTCAAGGCGTGCATGTCCCGGCCGGCACTCGCCACATCGCCGCCAATGGTGGCGACGAGGACGTGAATTTTCTGGTGTTCTCCAGCCCCAGCACGCAGGGCGACCGCATCGAATCGACCTCGGCCGCCGAACCGGATCGCCATCGCGACTCGGAGCCTGCGTCATGACCGTTTTCGCCATTGCCCAGCTCACCATCCACGACCGGACCGCCTACGACCGCTACCAGGCGCGCTTCATGGAGGTGTTCCGCCACCACCGGGGACGTCTGCTGGCCGCGGACGAGCAGCCTCGCACCATCGAAGGCACCTGGCCGCACCAGAAGCTCGTGCTCATGTCCTTTCCCGACGAAGCCGCCTTCCATGACTGGGCGGAATCGGACGAGTACCAACGCATTGCCCAGGATCGCATGGCCGGCGCGCAGGCCGTGGTGCTGCTGGTCCAGGGTCTCGCTGTGAATGACTGAGCCCATCGACATTCGCGCCGCCGACGGCTATGCACTGGGTGGATTCGCCTGGCGCCGCCCCTGCGATCCACGACGCCCGCATCCGGTCGCGGTCATCAACGCTGCCACCTCGGTGCGCTGCCGGTACTACGGGCGCTTTGCCGACTGGCTCCACAGCCACGGATGGGACGTGGTGACCTACGACTACCGCGGCATCGGCGAATCGCGACACCGTGGGCTGCGTCGGCTGCAGGCCGACTGGATCGACTGGGGGCAGCACGATTTCGAGGGTGTGCTGCAGTACCTCGCCTGGCGATTCCCCGGCCAGCCGATCGACGTGGTCGGCCACTCCGCTGGGGGCTTCGTGATCGGGCTGGCCGCGTCCGCACACCGCGTGCGGCGCATCTTCACCATGGGGGCGCAGTACGCCTACTGGCGCGACTATGCGCCCGCCGCACGCCGCGCCATGTTCCTGCGCTGGCACGTGGCCATGCCGCTGCTGGCGCGGGTGCTTGGCTACGTGCCAGCCAAGCGCCTGGGATGGATGGAGGACACGCCCAAGGGCGTGGCACTGGACTGGGCACGCATGGGTCCCCGCTTCGAGGGCACGGTGCGCCGAGGCCGGGAGACACTGGAAGGTGAGCCCGAAGCCGAAATGCTGGCACGGCGCTTCGGCCAGGTGCGCGCACCGATCCTGGCGCTGGGCATCGAGGACGATCCATTCGGCACGGTACCGGCGCTGGACCGCCTGCTGGATTACTACACCGGCAGCGAGCGCCATCACCTGCGCTTGGCTCCCGCGGCCATCGAGCAGGCCGAAATCGGCCATTTCGCCTTCTTCCACGAGCGCTTCCGCGAGGCGCTGTGGCCCCTGGCGCTGGACTGGTTGCGTACCGGCGAGCCACCAACCCACCCACTCGGCGCACTGAAGCATCGACCTGCGGACGATCCGCAAGCAGCGGGAGCCACGACATGAACACGAACCTCGCCCCCTCGACAGCATCGGCAAACGAGCGCCGATCGCTCTGGATTCCGATCCTGGCCGGCGGACTGATCATGGGTTTGGCCCTCGGTGTGCGGCACGTGCAAGGCTTGTTTCTGCTGCCGGTGACGATGGATCGCGGTTGGTCGCGCGAAATGTTCGGTTTCGCGATGGCGGTGCAGAACCTGACCTGGGGTCTCGCCCAACCCTTCACCGGGATGATTGCCGACCGCTACGGTTCGGCCAAGGTTATCGCGGGCGGGCTCGTGTTCTATGCGCTGGGGCTTTTCTTCATGGTTCAGGCGCACAGCCACGTGGCCTTTGTTCTGGGCGCTGGCGTGTGCGTCGGCATCGCGCTGTCGGGCACGGCATTCGGTGCGATCTACGGCGCGCTCAGCCGCCTCGTGCAGGCTGAGCGCCGCAGTTGGGCACTGGGGCTGGCCGGCGCCATCGGTGGCCTCGGGCAGTTCGCCATGGTCCCGGTTGCGCAGGCCTTGATCGGCGGTTGGGCCTGGACGGGTGCGCTGCTGATTCTGTCAGTGGTCATGGCGTTGCTGCTGCCGCTGGCGTTCCCGATGCGCGACGCAAGCATCTCGAACGCGGTGGTCGGCACGGAGCTGTCGATGAAGGCGGCGATCGGTGAAGCCTTCCGCCACCGCGGCTTCTGGCTGCTGAACCTGGGCTTCCTGGCCTGTGGCTTCCAACTCGCCTTCATCGCCACGCACCTCCCAGCCTACCTGCTGGACCGGGGCCTGGCCGCTACCGATGCCGTCGCCGCGCTGGCGATCATTGCGCTGACCAATGTGGCCGGCACCTACCTGCTGGGGCTTTGGGGTGGCACGCTGCGCAGGAAGTACCTGCTTGCAGGCCTGTACCTGGCGCGCACGGTGGCGATGGCCCTGTTCGTCCTGCTGCCGCTCAGCACATGGGGCGTTTACCTGTTCGCTGCAGTGATGGGGTTCCTCTGGCTCGGGACGGTTCCGCTGACCAATGGCCTGGTGTCTCAGATCTTCGGCGTGCGCTACATCACCACATTGTTCGGTTTCGTCTTCTTCGGCCACCAGTTGGGATCATTCTTCGGTGTCTGGCTTGGTGGCCGCATGTTCGAGGCAACTGGGTCGTACCTGAGCATCTGGCTGCTGGCGATTGCGCTGGGCCTGCTGGCGACGGTTCTGCACTGGCCGATCGACGACAGGACCATCGTTCGCGCCGATCCACGGTTGGCGACTTCATGAGGCAAGACCGCGAATGGTTCAGGCGCTGGGCACCGCTGGCTGTGCTGCTGGCTGCGGGCGTGCTGGTGTTCCGCGCCTGGCTGTCGATGGAACTGCTGTGGGTGTGGTTGGAGCAGTGGTCCTTCTGCGGGTGAGCGGGACCTGACGAGAACTTCGCACGACCATGAGCGCTGATCGTGTCGCTGACTGGCCAAGGTCAAGTGGCTGGCCGTTGCCTCAACCATGCGACGACATCGTCGGCATTCCGGTCCGGCGGGAACACAGGATAGAACACATGCTCGATCACGCCATCGCGCGCAATCAGGGTCAGTCGCTTGAGCAGTGCCAGGCCTTGCACCTCGAAGACCGGCAGACCGAGCGCGGTTGCGAATGAAAGGCGGTTGTCGGACAGCAACGGGAAAGGCAGGTGGAGGCGCGCCACCGCCTCGCATTGGTACGCGGTGTCCTGCGTCGACACGCCGAACAATTGGGCGACGCCCAAGGACTTCAGTTCGGCGAAATGATCCCTGAAGGCGCAGGATTGCGGGGTGCAGCCCCGTGCTCCTGGAATCTCGTCCCAGCCTGGAGGCAGTGCGATATCCGGCCGGCCCGTCATCGGGAAGAGATAAAGCACCGTGCGTCCGCGCAGGCGCGAAGGGTCGACACGGCCACCATCCGTCGATGCCAGTTCAAGCGTGGGCAGGCGCATGCCCGCGAGGTGGCGGGCGCCGCCATCATCCTCCGGCTGCGGAAGACGCGACCAATCGACCTGCTGCAGGTTATTCATGGCTTCACCACCGCTCGCTACCGGCCAGCCAAAGCACGTAGCTCTTCCAGCCGGCGGGTTCGGCGAAGCGCGCGTAGGCCCGGATGGCATCGGGGTTGTCCTCGGGGACCAGCCAGCGCAGATGGATCCAGGCGCGTGATCGACCGGTATCGGCGATGGCCGCGATGAGCCGCTGAGCGAGTCGTTTTCCGCGCGCGGCGGGCAGGACGTACAGGTCGTCGAGCTGGCCCGACCGCCCTCCGGAGATCGCCTCGGGCAGATCGAAGAACACTGCGAAGGCGACGAGTTCGTCGCCGAGAAAGCCACCCAGCACTTCCGCGATCGGATCGGCGATCAAGGCATTGGCATGAGCCAGTGCATTCGCCCCGGCGCCTTGCCCGTGGCGCATCTCGTCGCCATAGGCGGCCAGCAGGGAGGCAAGCGCAACGGCTTCATGGGCAACGAGCCGTCGAAGCGTCACATCGTCATCCGGCGGTGCTTTCTGGTCTTTCGGATATGCGGTATTCATACGTGTCTATGCTGTCCGCGCTTCTGGGTTCCGAGTTCCGCTTTCCGACTGACATTGCTCGCGCAGCCAGCCGCGCAGGTTATCCAGCCGTCGATCCTCGGATAGCGCCTCGGGATAGACGAGCCAAAAGCCGACACCCGCGCTCACGGGGTGGTCGAATACCGAGGCCAGGCGTCCGAGCCGGACGGCACTCTCGGCCAGTTCGCAGACGGCGATCGACACGCCAGCCCCATCGGCGGCCGCCTGCATCGTCAGGCCGCCCGAATCCACGCGGGTCACGACAGCCGGCTCGAACGGCCCGCCGGGCAGGCTGTCCATCCAGCGCTGCCAAGTGAGGCAATGCCGCGAAACGAACAGGTTGGCGCGCGCGACCTGCTTGAGGCGTTCCCGGCGCGAGCCGGTGGCAAAGCCCGGGCGCGCGTACAGATCGATGGTGGCCTCGAACAACAGGTCGGCCTGCAGGCCGGCCCACTGGCCGTCGCCATACCAGATGCCGGCATCGGCCACGCCGGCGGCCAGATCCACGTCGTCCTGCGTGGTGGAGATGTCCAGCGAGAAGCCGCGCCGCTCGAACGGATACAGGCTCAGGCGGGGCGACAGCCAGTTGGTCGCGAAGGTCGGCAGCATGTTCACGCGCAGGGGCCCGTCGCGCCGCTCCTCGCGCAAGCTGCTCACGCCCTCGGCGATCAGGGCGAAACCCTCGTTGAGGCTAGGTGCCAGCCGGCGGCCGGCGCTGGTCAATTCCAGCCGCGTACCGATGCGGCGCAGCAGTTCGACGCCGAGCATGTCCTCCAGCGTGCGCAACTGGTGGCTGACCGCCGAGGGGGTGACCGCCAGTTCCAGGGCCGCGTCCTTGATCGAGAGATGGCGCGCCGCAGCCTCGAAGGCGCGCAAGGCATTCAACGGGACAGGGATGCGCATGGGGGATTCACCCTCCTGGAAGTCATTGGTCGTTCATGGACTCATTAAACCGGAAATCGTCGTCTCCACGCTCGCCGACACGAGGACCAAAACTCAGCATCGTCTGAGATTTGCTCACTCGTGCCGACGGCGAACCGGCCGCACACTGACGCCATCGACAACCTGTACAGCGGTGCGCACCATGCTCAATTCCCTTGACGATCGCGATGGCCTGATCTGGCTCGATGGCGAGCTGCTGCCCTGGCGCGAGGCGCGCCTGCACGTGCTCACGCATGCGCTGCATATGGGCGGGGCCGTCTTCGAGGGCATGCGCGCCTATGGCGGTCATGTCTTCCTCAATGCGCCTCACCTGGAACGCTTCCAGCAGTCCGCCGCGCTGCTGGACTACCACCTGCCGTGGTCGCAAGGCGAACTGACACAGGCCATCGAGGCGGTGCTGTGGGCCAACCAGCTCGACGACGCCTACATCCGCCCGGTGGCCTGGCGCGGCGCGGAGAGTGTTTCCATCGCTTCGCCGCGCGCCCGCATCCACGTGGCGATCGCGGCCTGGGACTGGCCCACGGCGGCGTCCCAGGGCCGCGCCGAGGAAGGCATCCGGCTGCAGCTGGCGAGTTGGCGGCGTCCCCGTCCTGACACCGCACCCACCGCGGCCAAGTGCTCGGGGCTGTACATGATCGGTACCCTTGCGCGCCATGCCGCCGCAGCGGCGGGCTGCGACGACGCACTGCTGCTCGACAGCGAAGGCCGGGTCGCCGAGACCACTGCAACCAACCTGTTGATGGTCCATGACGGGGTGCTGGTGACCCCATTGCCGACCTGCTTCCTCGACGGCATCACCAAGCGGCACGTGATGGGACTGGCGCGCCAGCGCGGGCTGCGGGTCGAGGAGCGGACCGTGACGCTGGACGAACTGCGCGCCGCCTCCGAGGTATTCACCGCCGGCACCTCGGTCGAACTGCAGCCGGTGGTGGCGCTGGTCGAGGATGCGGCGACCACCGAATGGCCCGTGGGGCCGGTGACGCGACAACTGATCCGGGACTTTCGCGCGTCCGTGACCGAGGCGAGCCAGGTCGGCCGGACGCTGCGGGAACGGGAGACCGGCTTGTTGGAACGGCGCCCGTGGCCCGCTCGCGTCGCCTCCGCCTTGCAGGCGCCGTAGCGCGCCATGGACCGGTACGCAGACGGACCCGCGAGAGGACAGGCACGATGCCATGCAGACTGGCTTCATACACGCCCCAGACAGTCGCGCAGTTGCGCGGCAAAGCGCGCCGCGTCCCCGGGTTCGAGCGTCGAGACCGTGACTCGCAGCGCGGGGGCCGCGGGCGCGATCGCGAAGGCATCGCCGGTTCGCACGGCCCAGCCGCAGCGTGCGAGGCTTTGCGCGGTGCGGTGAACGTCACGGTCTTCCGGCAACGAAATCCACACATTGAACCCGTCGCAGGGCTGCCTGGCGGCGATGCCCACGGCGCCGAGTGCATCGATCAGGGCCTTGCGACGCATGGCGTAGGCGGTCTTGGCCGCATGCAGGCGCGCCGTGGCCGCGTCGGATCCGAGCAGGCCGCGCACGGCCGCCTGCAGCAGGTGGCTGACCCAGGTCGTGCCGGGAGCCAGTCGCATGCCGAGCCTTGCGGCGGTCCCCGCATCGGTAGCGATGAAGGCCAGCCGCAGGTCCGGGCCGAAGCCCTTGGACACGGAGCGCACCAGCGCCCGCCGCGTGGTGGCCGCGGGCGCGATAGAGAAGTACGGCGTCTCGGCCAGCAAGGCGAAGTGGTCGTCCTCGATCACCAGCACGTGCGGACGGCGGGCGAGCACGCGGCGCAGTTCGCGGGCGCGCTGCTCGCTCAGGCCGCAGCCGGTGGGGTTTTGCGCCCTTGGTGTGCACAGCACCGCCTGGGCGCCATTGGCCAGCGCCGCTTCCAGCGCCTGCGGGCGCATGCCGTGCGCATCCATGGCCACGGGCACTGCTGCCAGGCCCGTGCTGTGCAGGATGTTGAGGCTGCCGAGGAAGCACGGGTCCTCCACCGCCACCTTGTCGCCGGCGACGAGGTAGGCAGCCAACAGACGCTCGATCGCATCGACCGCACCATGCGCCAGCACCAGACCGTCACCCTCCCGGAGATCCGCTCCGAACCACTGCCGCGCCAGCCGTTCGAGTGCTGGGTCGAGTACAGGCTGGCCATACAGCGCGGGCCGGTAGCCGCTGGCTGCCAGCGCCTGCAATGGATCGGGCAGCCAGGCCGGGTCCGGATTGCCGCTGGCCAGATCCGCCAGCGCCGAGCCGGGCTGCAGGCCCTCCTGCTCACCGAGACGCGCCGCTGGCCGGATCACCGTTCCGTTGCGCCCCAGCGTCTCGGCAATGCCTGCGGCCACCAGCTTCCGGTACGCGGCGGCGACCGTGTTGCGGTTGACGCCCAGTTGATCGGCCATCTCGCGCACGGACGGCAGTGTCTGGCCCGCGGCAAGCTGGCCCGCATGTGCCTCGCGGCGAATGCGCTCAAAGATGTCCGATGCGGTCTTTTCTGCCATTCCCGTTTGTCCCGTGACAATGTATATTTTGTCCTATGACAATGTTAGCAGCACGGAGAACCCCTTGTCCATGAACGCGCAGACGCATCCCTGGCCCACCGCACACAGCGTCGAGGACTTTCGGCGCAATCTGGCGGCGGTGCATCGGCGCATCGCCGATGCCTGCTCCCGCGCGGGACGCGATCCGTCCGATGTGCGCCTGCTGCCGGTCAGCAAGACCGTGCCGGAGGAGCGCATCCGTCTGGCTTACGCCGCCGGCTGCCGCGACCTGGGTGAGAACAAGGTGCAGGAGGCACAGCGCAAGGCCGAAGCGATGGTGGATCTCGCCGACCTGCGCTGGTCGGTCATCGGCCACCTGCAGACCAACAAGGCCAAGGTCGTGGCACGCTTCGCCAGCGAGTTCCAGGCCCTGGACAGCCTGCGTGTGGCGGAGGCGCTGGACCGTCGCCTGCAAGCCGAAGGGCGCGCACTGGATGTGTTCGTGCAGGTCAACACCTCGGGCGAGGCCAGCAAGTTCGGCTTGCCGCCTTCCGAGGTGGCCGGCTTCGTCCGGGCGCTGCCGGGCTTCTCCACCCTGCGCGTGCGAGGCCTGATGACACTGGCGCTGCTGTCGGCCGATCCGGCGCGGGTCCGTCCCTGCTTCGTGCTGTTGCGCGAACTGCGTGATCGGCTGCGCCAGGAGGCGCCGGCGGGCATCGGCATGGACGAACTGTCGATGGGGATGTCCGGCGACTTCGAGCTGGCCATTGAGGAAGGCGCCACCGTCGTGCGCGTCGGTCAGGCCATCTTCGGCGCTCGCGCGACGCCGGACAGCCACTACTGGCCCGACGACGACCGGGCTGCGACATCGACCGCATCGGAGCAGACCGCATGAAGACCGCCCTGGCCCTGCGCCACATCCATTTCGAAGACCTCGGCACACTCGAACCGCTGCTGCGCGAGCGTGGATTCGACGTGCGCTACCTCGACCCCGCGACCGACGACCTGGCCCGTGAGGAGGCCGCGGCAAGCGATCTTCTCATTGCACTGGGCGGGCCGATCGGCGCCTTCGACGAGCGGGCCTATCCCTTTCTTGCCGACGAACTGCGTCTGCTCGAACGGCGCTTGGCCAGCGGCCGGCCGCTGCTCGGCATTTGTTTGGGCGCGCAATTGATCGCGCGCCTGCTCGGCGCCGCCGTCGCCCCCATGGGCTTCAAGGAGATCGGCTTCGGCGCGCTGACGCTGACGGATGCGGGCCGCCGCTCGGTGCTGGCACCGCTGGCCGGCGTGCCGGTGCTGCATTGGCACGGCGACCGCTTCGAGCTGCCTGAGGGCAGTGAACTGCTGGCGAGCACCGAAAGCTGCGCGCAACAGGCCTACGCGGTCGGCAACCGGGTGCTGGGTCTGCAGTTCCACCTGGAAGCCGATGCCAGCCGAATCGAACGCTGGTTGGTCGGCCATTGCTGCGAGCTGGGCCAGGCCGGCATCGATCCGCGCACGCTGCGCGCGGATGCCGAGCGGCATGGGGCAACGCTGAAGGCTGCGGCCCACCGCACGATCGGCGCGTGGCTGGACCGGCAGCAGGACACGGGGGGTGCGTCCTGAATGACAGTGACCCAACCTGTGCCCATCGATGTCATCAGCATCCAGTCCCAGGTGGTCTACGGGCGGGTCGGCAACAACGCGGCGATTCCCGCGTTGGAAGCCTGCGGGCTGCTTACGACCGCGGTGCCGACCGCGCTGCTCAGCAACACCCCGCACTATCCCTCGGTCCATGGCGGCGCGGTGCCCGACGCGTGGTTCGCTGGCTGGTTGGATGACCTGGAGGCGCGCGGCATCCCCGCGTGCGCTCGCGTTGTGCAGGTCGGCTTCCTCGGCGCGCCGTCGCAGGCACGGATCCTCGCATCCTGGTGGTCGACGATGCGCGAGCGCCACCCGCAACTGCGCCTGCACCTGGATCCGGTCATTGGCGACTACGACCAGGGCGTGTATGCGGCGGCCGGCATGGCCGAGGCCTGGCGCACGCTGCTGATTCCAGAAGCCCACGGCCTCGTCCCCAATCGGTTCGAGCTGGAACAAATCACCGGTAGAACGCTGCAGGGTCTGGCGGATTGCCGTGAGGCCGCCCGTGCGCTGTTGCGCGGCCCCACCCAATGGGTGGTGGTGACCAGTGTCCAGGATGATCCCGAAGGCGCCGTCGTCCAGACGCTGCTGGAGACGCGGGTGGGGGTATCGCGCCTCTTCGAGCATCCCCACGTGCCCTGCGTGGTGAAAGGGGCCGGCGACTACTTCGCCGCGCGCCTGACCGGCCATTGCTTGCTTGGCATAGAGATGCCTCAGGCCGTCGAGCGCGCCTGCGGCGATACAGCCGAGCAACTGACCCGCACCCGGCGCCTGGGCTGGGAGGAGATGGCGATACACGCGATGGACGGGAGTGTCCGGCCATGAACGCCTACCGCCTCGTGATTTCCCGGCATGGCCGGCTGCTGGGTCAGTTCGACAGTGAAACGCCCTGGGCGGGCGACGCGATCCGCGACTTGCTACAGCGACTTCCCGAATGCGATGGCTATCGCACCGAACTGTTCGTCGCGCGCGAAGAGCGCCGCTTGCTCGAAAGCGGTCCTGGCGGCCTGAAGCTCCTCGGTCGCGAGCCCTTGTTCCAACCCTTGCCGATCACGGCGCTGCTGTCCGGCACGGCGCCCGAGGAGCCGCTCGCGTGAATCAAGCTCCCGGCCTCACGTACGCGTAGGTGGCGCGATGGAGCTGCGACACTTGCGCTGTTTCGTGGCAGTGGCCGAGGAACTGCACTTCACGCGTGCGGCGGTGCGGCTCCATATCGAGCAGTCTCCGCTGTCGCGCACCATCCGGGAGCTGGAGTCTGACCTCGGCGCCACGCTGTTCGAGCGCAATCGGCGCGGCACCCAGCTCACCTGGGCGGGCCAGGTCCTGCTGGAAGATGCCCGCCGCGTGTTCGCGGTGCTGGAACAGGCACGAACCAACGTCCGGGCCGCCGCCACGGGCTATCGCGGCATGCTGCGCCTCGCGCTGTCGGACGGTATCGCGCAGACACGCCTTGCGGCACTCCTGGCCCTGTGCCGGGAGGAGGAGCCCGATGTGGAGATCCGCCTGTTCGAGACGCCGCTCGCGTCACAAGTACGCGGGTTGCGCGACGACACTTTCGATGCCGGGTTCGCGCAGTCCGACGAGGCCGGAGAGGGCATCCTGTGCGAGGCGGTCTGGTCCGATCCCATCCTGGTGGCCATTCCGACGCGCCATCCTTTGCTGGCCTTCAGGCAGGTCCCTCTGGATGAACTGCTGCGCTATCCCCTGATCAAGTGCCACCCGGAAACCTGCGAGGGCGCGTACCGGCAGATCAAACGGCTGCTCCGCACGGCCGCCATCCAGCCCCGGATCGCAGAGCGGGTCGCGACACTGGAATTGATGCTGACGCTGGTGGCCGCGGGCTACGGACTGGGTTTCGCCACGGCGGCGCAGATTTCGGTCTGCCGTCATCCCGAGGTCATTGCGCGGCCCCTGTCGGACCCGTCGGCATGCATGACCACCTACTTGTTGCGGCCGGACAGTGAGCCCTCGGAACCGCTGCAGCACTTCATCGAACGCGCCATGCTCTCGCGCGACGACAGTCCCGCCGTCGATCCGATCTAGCCCTGGGCAACCGCGTTCCTTGCAGAACAGACCTTCGTTGGGGACGCCGCGCAGGTGCCATGGCAAGCCATGGGCGACCGAGCGGCTGAACGTGCCGCCGCGTCTACAGATGCAGGGTACCGCTGGCGACGGTCACGGCCTGGCCACCGACGCGCACCGTCAATTCGTCGCCGTTTCGGGTCCATTCGACGTGGATCAGACCATCGCGTCCCATCTCGATGCCTTGCTCCGCAAGGTAGCCACCCTGGAGAGCCGATGCGTGCCGGTGCCTTGCCAGGAATGCCGCGACACACCCGTTTCCAGACCCGCAGACGGGGTCCTCGGCCACGCCTTCGCCCGGCGCAAACGTGCGCAGGCGCAAGCGTACCGGCGCGTCGGCCTCGTGTTCGGCAAAGACGGTCACGCCGACGGCACCCGATGCGCGGCAACGTTCGGCGATGCGAGGCAGGTCGGGACGCAGCGACGCGAGGGCGGCGACGCTGCGCAGCTCGGCGATCAGCCACGGGATGCCGGTGGAGACGACTTCCACCGGCATCGCGGCCAGCATGTTCGCATCGCAGCCCAGCAGGGCCGACATTTCCCCAGGACCGATGGCCGTGCTGCGGAACTGCGGGCTGGCCTGGGTCATCCAGTAGATCGGCGAGCCCTCGGTCGGAACGACTTCGACAGGCACGATGCCGATGCCGCAGGCCTGCCGCAGCAGACTTGCATCGGCCAGGTCGCCACGGTGCGCACGCACTGCGCTCGCAGTGGCGATGGTGGGGTGCCCGGCGAACGGCAGCTCACTGGAGGGCGTGAAGATGCGCACCCGATAGTCGGTATCTGGCGATTCCGGGGCCAGCACGAAGACCGTCTCGGATAGGTTCATCTCGCGCGCGATCCGCTGCATGGTCCGCGCATCGAGGTCGTCGGCATCGAACACGACGGCAGCCGGGTTGCCGCTGAGCGGCTGGCTCGTGAACACATCGACTTGCAGGAAGGATTTGTTCATCGCTTCTCCAGGTTCGGTCGCACCGCCTGTGCTCGGTTGCGTGCGCGTGGCCGGGGACGAATCACGCGGCCAGGGCCTTGGCGCCGCTCGACGGTCTCCACAAAAGAATCCATGCGGCGAATCCGAGGAAGCCGATCCCCGCCAGGCGCGTGCAGCGCTGGCGCCAGACGGAAGTGCCCAATGCTCCTCGCACCCGGCTTGCAATGGCGGCATAGCCGGTCAAGGTGGCGCCGCTGAGGATCACGAAGATCGCGGTCAGGCCCATGAACTGAGGGATGAGAGCCTGGTCGGCCCGGATGAACTGGGGGAAGAAGGCGGTGAAGAAGAGCATCGACTTCGGATTGGATGTCGCCACCAGGAATCCTTCCTTCGCCAGCGCGAAGGCCTGCACCGGCCCTGCGTCATGAGCATCGGCGTCCGGCGACCGCGTGTGTCTGCCCTGCACAAGCAGGCGAAGACCGAGGTACGCCAGATAGGCGGCGCCGGCCAGCCGCAGTGCGGTCATCGCGTGAGCGGAGGCAAGCAGGAACAGGCCGACGCCCCACGCGGCCGCCGCGGAAACCACGAGCAACCCCAACATGTTGCCCAGCGTCGACCACAGGCTCGCGACCACGCCCTGGCGAGCGCCATTGCGCATCGCCAGCAGGATGGCCGGGCCGGGCGTAAGGATGGACAGCCAGGCCGCCAGGACGTAGGAAATCAGGAGCGGGATATCGGACATGGCGAACTCGGGGGGCTTCTTCGTCGGTTGTGAAGGAAGTGCACTTCGACGATAGCCAAGGCCATTCGAGCTGACCATTGAGCTTTTCTCGACGTTTGCTGAGACCTTCTCACTCGGCAATTCGACGCATCGGTCTTAAGGTTTCCAGCCAGACAACGTCACTCCGGATATCCGCGCACGCCACCATGAGCCACCTTCAGACCGTTCGCCTCTTGATGCTTCCCGGTATCGGCAATTCCGGGCCGGAGCATTGGCAGACGCGCTGGGCGTCGCGCCAGGAGCATGGCCGGCGATTCCAGCCTGCCGACTGGGACAGGCCGGACCTGGCCGACTGGCTGCAGGCACTCGATGCGGCCATCGACGAGTGCGGCGCGCCCGTCGTCCTGGTCGCACACAGCCTGTCGTGCCTGCTCGTCGCGCACTGGGCATCGCGGCCGGGAATCGGGGAAGACATCCAGCATCGGATCGCCCAGGTCCGGGGCGCCTTCCTCGTTGCCGTCCCTGACCCCGGCGCACCGGCGTTTCCGGGCGAGGCGAGCGAGTTCGGCCCGCCACCGACCGACCCCCTGCCGTTTCCCGCACTGGTGGTCGCCAGCAGCGACGACCCCTATGGCTCGCCGGAGCACGCCCGGCACATGGCCATGGGTTGGGCAGCGGGATGCGTGGAAGTCGGCGCCCTCGGGCACATCAATGCCGCCAGCGGCGTGGGCGACTGGGACACCGGCTGGCATCTGCTGCAGGCATTCGGAGCGGGGCTGCGCGTCCAGATGCCGGCATCGAATCGACCGGGAGCATGAGCATGCGCGCGTACCGCTACCTGACCGGCATCGACGACGCGGCGTTCTGCCACCGCGTCACCGCGGCCCTGAACAGCGGCTGGGAGCTGTATGGCGCGCCGAGCCTGACCTACGACCCGGCGCGTGGCGCAGTGATCTGCGGCCAGGCCATCGTCAAGACCATCGAATCGACGACGTACAGCGAGTCACTGGACTTGTCTGTGCTCTGACGGAGATCCCCCAATGGATGCATCGACTGCGATCCTGGGCTTCACGCTGACGGCGCTGCTGCTCACCTTGACCCCCGGCCTGGACACGGCGCTGGTACTTCGCACGGCGGCTGTGGAAGGGGGGCGCAAGGCGATGAGGGCGGGCGGCGGCATCGTGACCGGCGTGCTGATCTGGGGGCTGATCGCGGCCCTCGGGCTCGGCGCGGTGCTCGCGGTCTCCCGACTCGCCTACACCCTGCTGCAGATCGCGGGCGCGGCCTATCTGCTCTGGCTCGGCTGGAAGCTGTTCTCTGGCGCGCTCAAGAGCCGGCCGACGCTGCCCGCAGACGATCCGCCGCTCGTGAGTGGCGAGCGCTGGTTCCTGCGCGGTCTGCTGACGAATCTGCTCAATCCCAAGGTCGGGGTGTTCTACGTGAGCCTCCTGCCACAGTTCGTTCCCGCCGACGTGCCGGTGGTCGGGTTCAGCGTGCTGTTGGCCGGCATCCACGCCGCGATGGGACTGCTCTGGTTCGCCGCACTGGTGCTGGCCACGCGGCCCCTGGCACGCTGGCTGCGCCGGCCCACGGTGATGCGCTCGCTCGATGCGCTCACCGGCCTGGCGCTGATGGGGTTTGGCCTGCGTCTGGCCCTGTCCAGGCCGACGAGCTGAGGTGCGAGCGGCATGGACATCGGAACCTTCCTGCTGCTGGCCGGTGCCGGCATGATCGGCGGCATCTGCAATGCGGTGGCCGGCGGCGGCACATTCTTCACCTTTCCCGCGCTGCTGGCTGCCGGCGTACCACCCGTGGTGGCCAACGCCACCAGCGCGGTGTCGATCTGGCCGGGGCATGCGAGCAGCCTGCTCGGCTATCGCAGCGAACTCGGGCGCCACCGCGCCGCGTTGCGGCGCAGCCTGCCCGTGGTCGGTGCCGGTTCGCTGGTGGGCGCCACACTGTTGGTGTTCACCGGAGATGCACAGTTCAGCCGTCTGGTGCCGTGGCTGATCCTCGTCGCGACAGTGCTGTTCGCCCTGGGACCCTGGCTGCGCCAGGCCATCGAGCGGCATGCTCGCGGTCAGGTGCCGCACCTGGCGGCTGCGGGGGCGGAGTTTCTGACCGCACTCTATGGCGGCTACTTCGGCGCCGGCCTGGGCATCATGCTGATGGCGATCCTGACCTTGCTGGGTGTGCGCGATGTCCAGGAGGCCAACGCCGTCAAGAATGCGATGGCTACCGTTGTGACCAGTGCCGCGGTGATGCTCTTCGTCGCCACCGGGTCCATCGCCTGGGCGCAAGGCAGTGCGGTCCTGCTGGGCGCGATCTTGGGAGGCTATGCCGGCGCGCGGTTGGCGCGCTGGATTCCGCCGCTGGCGCTGCGTTGGACGATCGTGGCGACCGGCCTGGCGCTCTCTGCGTACTTCGGGCTGAAGGCGGGTGCATGATGGATCGCTTGCAGCGGGCGTGCGACGCCCATGCCTGTGCCAGCACGGCGCTCCCCGGCATCGCCAATGGCGGGCGATGCTGCTTTCCGCGCTCTGCTGCGTTTGCGGACAACGTGGCACCGACCCTGCCACCCGCCTGGATCTGCCAATCCGGCTCGACCAACGAGGCGCTGTGTCGATTCAGTTGGCGAACTTTCTGTGAGGAGTCCATTCGATGAATCCACTTGATGCACTGACCGCGCTCTGGTCGCTGGGCGGGCTGCCGCCGCAGGCGCTGGCCGGGATCGCGCTGACGGGCAGCGACCCGGTGTTTCCCTCGTCCTTCGCCGTCGGCACCGCCGCGCAGACCAGCATTGCCGCGGCTGCGCTCGCCGCCTGCGAACTGGGCCATGAGCGGGGTGCTCCGCGCCAGCGTGTCACCGTGGACATGGCCCACGCCGCCGCCGAATGCACCGGCTGGTTCACGCTCGACGGCCAGGAGCCCGAGCTGTGGGACCCGTTCGCCGGCCTGTACCGCTGCGCCGATGGCCACGTGCGTGTCCACACCAACTTCCCGCACCACCGCGATGGCGCGCTGCGCCTGCTGGGCCTGGACCCCGCAACTGCCACACGCGCCGACGCAGAGCAGGCCCTGCGGGGTTGGAAGGCGCTGGACTTCGAGCAGGCCGCGGCCGACCACGCGCTGGTGGCCACGGCGTTGCGCAGCTTCGCCGAGTGGGATGCCACGCCCCAGGGTCAGGCGGTGGCCTCGCAACCCCTGATGACCATCACCCGAATCGCCGATGCGCCACCGCGTGCACTGCCGCCCCTGGCGGCCGATGAGCGGCCGCTCGCCGGCCTGCGCGTGCTCGACCTCACGCGCATCCTGGCCGGCCCCGTCGGTGGGCGGGCGATGGCGTCGTTCGGCGCGGACGTGATGCTGGTCAACTCACCGAACCTGCCCAACATCGCCGCTATTGCCGAAACCAGCCGCGGCAAGCGCTCGGCGCACATCGACCTGCGCAGCGAGGCCGGGCGCGAAGCGCTGTGGCAGCTCCTGGAAGACGCCCACGTGTTCTCGCAGGGGTACCGGCCCGGCGGCCTGGCCGCGCTCGGCTTCTCGCCCGAGGCCCTGGCCGCGCGCCGGCCCGGCATCGTCGCCGTGTCGCTGACCGCCTACGGCACGCAAGGGCCCTGGGCCGACCGGCGCGGTTTCGATTCGCTGGTGCAGACGGCAATGGGCTTCAACCACGCCGAGGGCGAGGCGGCGGGCGACGGCAAGCCGCGCGCGCTGCCGATGCAGATCCTCGACCAGGCCAGCGGCTTCCTGATGGCTTTCGGCGCCGCCGCCGCGCTGTGGCGACAGTCGCGCGAAGGGGGAAGCTGGCACGTGCAGGTGTCGCTGGCGCAGACCGGGCACTGGCTGCGCGGGCTGGGGCGCATCGAAGAGGGTCTGCGGGCCGGCAGGCCGGACCTCAGCCCCTGGCTCGCCGACGAAGTCTCCGGCTTCGGCCTGCTGCGCGCCGTGCGCCCCAGCGCGCAAATGGCGCGAACACCGGCCGGCTATGCGCGACCGTCAGTGCCGCCGGGAACGGATCGCCCGAACTGGTGAGAGCTTGTCCGCAAGCCGAGAGTTGATACGGCCGGACCCCTTGAATGAGCAATATCCCAGGTCACCCCGGCGATGCATCGCGTGCCGCACCGATGCCTGCCACGTCAGCCTTGCCCTCCCATCTGCTGTGGACCATTGCCCTGGCGGCGGGCGCATCCGTGGCCAACAGCTACTACAACCAGCCGCTTCTCGGCGAATTGAGCCGGGAGTTCGCGCTCTCTGCGGGGACCGTGACCTGGCTGCCCGTGCTCACCCAGGCGGGCAATGCCCTGGGCGTACTGTTCCTGGCACCACTGGGTGACCGCCTGGAGCGCAAGTCGCTCATCCTGCGAACGCTGGCGACGCTGGTGCTCTCCCTGGTGCTGGCAGCCGCGTCCTCCGGCTTCGTTCAATTGGCACTGGCGAGCCTCGCCGTGGGTTTGTGCGCCACCGTGGCGCAACAACTGGTTCCCTTGGCCATCCACCTGGCGCCCTCCAACCGAAAGGGGCAGGTGCTCGGCGTGGTGACGGGCGGCATCCTGATCGGCATCCTGCTGGCCCGTGTGGTGAGCGGCTGGATGACCGAGCTTTGGGGCTGGCGGTCCGTCTTCGGTTTTTCTGCGGCACTGATGCTGGTACTGGGCTTTCGGCTGGCATGGACGCTGCCGGTGGTGCCGCCGTCCTCCGATCTCGGCTATGGACGATTGCTGCTGTCGATGTGGCATTTGGTGCGCAAGCACGCTTCCTTGCGCCAGGCTGTGGCAGTCCAGTTCCTGCTGTTTGCCAGCATGATCGGCTTCTGGGCAACGTTCGCGCTCTGGCTGGAGCGGCCGCCACTGCAGCTCGGCGCGGTATCCGCCGGCCTGTTCGCGCTGGTCGGCGTGTGCGGCGCGTTGGCTGCACCGGCGGCTGGCCGTTTTGCCGACCGGCGCGGACACGGCGCAGTCGTCCATGCAGGCGCGGTGGGAACCGCAACGGCATTTGCCGTGCTGTACCTGGGTGGCTCATCGATCCCTGCACTCGTCCTCGGCATCTTCTTGCTCGACGTGACCGTGCAGTCAGCCCAGGTGGCGAACCAGACCATGGTCTATGCGTTGGACGCGGGTGCGCGTAGCCGGCTGAACACCGTGTTCATGGGCGCGATGCTGCTTGGCGGGGCCTTCGGCGCTGCTGCAGGCGGGTGGGCCTTCACTGCGCATGGATGGGCCGGTGTCTGCGCCTTTGGCATGCTTAGCGCCACCGTTGCGTGGGGCCTGTCTCTTCGGCAAAACCAATGATGACAAGTGAATTGACAAACCGTCTGCTGGTCGAAGCAAACCCTGACATGACGCCGATGCCATCTCAGGTGGTCATTTCGGGGTGCTCCGGCGGCGGCAAGTCGACCTTGCTCGGGGAGCTGCGGCGGCGTGGTCATGCGACCGTCGCCGAACCCGGGCGGAGGATCATCGCCGAGCAGATTCGACAGGGCGGCAACGCCTTGCCATGGACCGACATGGCGGCCTTTCTGCGGGAGGCGCTGCGCGTCGCCGCCATGGATCTCGAAGGCGCGGCACGGGACGCTGGTCCGGTCTTCTTCGACCGAGGGTTGATCGACGCCGCTGCAGCGCTTCAACGACTCTACGGGGTACCGTTGGCGCAAAGTCTGGGCGAATCCCGCCCTTATGGGCGGCTCGTGTTCCTCGCACCGCCCTGGCCGGACATCTATTGCGCAGACGAGGCGCGGCGGCACGGTTTTCCCGAGGCTGAGGCGGAATACGCCCACCTGGATGCAACCTACCGGGCACTCGGCTACGAAGTCAGGTTGCTTCCGCGCGCCAGTGTGGCCGAGCGGGCCGACTTCGTTCTCGAAGCGATTCATCGCTGCTGAAGGCGAGACCAACTTGCGGCGGTTGCCCTGGATGCTGATCCGAACGCGGCCCTGCAGCATGCGTACTCACGTGCACCGTTGTCGATGAGCACGCGACGACACGGGCGCGGGCTACTGTCGTCGACAGGTGATAGGTCGGAGAAAACTGCTGGACATGGCAACGGCCGCCCTGTCTGCCAAACCGCACGCAAGCGGAGCGTAGGGCAGAAACAGGAAGCGGGGCCGAAGGTGCTAGCCGAGCGAAGCGAGGGAACGATGGAAGCCCGACAGGGGCGAAGCCCCGAAGGGGGTTCGATGCAAAGCACGACAGCGCGACCGGTCATCTTCCTTGGCCGGGGAGGCCCAGACATCAATGCCCCCGTCTTTAGTCACGTCATCAGCTCACTTGCACCATTGGCTAGCCAGACTATATGATTCATATATGTTTCATATAGATCAAAGCACATGGGTATCGTGAACATCGACGACGATCTGCATGACCAACTGCGCAAGGCCAGCGCGGTATCGTGCCGGTCAATCAATGCGCAGGCGGCCTTCTGGATCAGGATCGGCATGCTGTGCGAAATGAACCCGACACTGAGCTTCAACGACATCGTCACCCGTGAGCTGCGGGCCGCAGGCGTTGTGGCGCAACCCATCAAGATGGGGTCGGCATGACCAAGCGCCCAGAAGAAATCGCGCTGATGGCCGAGTCAGGCCAGCTTTTGGCGCAGGTGTTCAGCCATCTTGATCGGCTGAACCTGATCGGCATGTCCACGATGCAGGTCAACGATCTAGTCGATGACTTCATCGTCTATGAACTCAAAGCGCGCCCGGCCAGCAAAGGGCAATACGGGTACGCCTACGCGCTCAACGCCTCCCGCAACCATGTGGTCTGCCACGGCGTTCCTTCCGCCAAGGACATTCTGCAGGACGGGGACATCGTCAATTTCGACATCACGCTGGAGAAGAACGGCTACATCGCCGATTCCAGCAAGACCTATCTGGTCGGCGAGGTGTCACACCAGGCGAAGCGGCTCGTGCAAGTGGCTTATGAAGCGATGTGGAAAGGCATCCAGGCCGTCCGCCCAGGCGCCACGCTCGGCGACGTGGGCCACGCCATCGAGCGGCATGCCCGCAGGAATGGCTATTCGATCGTCAGGGAATACTGTGGCCACGGCATCGGCCGTGAAATGCACGAGGAGCCGCAAGTGCTGCACTGGGGTAAACCGCGAACGGGTCTGGCGCTTCGGGAAGGGATGGTGTTTACCATCGAGCCGATGGTAAACAAGGGGCGGTCCGCCGTCCGAACAGAGGTCGATGGGTGGACGGTCGTCACGCGTGACGGGCAATTGTCGGCTCAGTTCGAGCATACCGTGGCCGTCACTGCGAGCGGTGTGCGCGTCTTGACGCTGCGCCCGGGCGAAAAGGCGTTGCACTGATTCAACGTAGTGGACAGGAACGCCTTGCGACGATCCAATGGCCGCGTCAAACAACGATCCGCCCGGCCAGCCGCTCATCGCGCGCACAGGCGCTCAATCGCTCCTCGGCACGGAACCACGGGTCGCGTTCGATCGGCAGGCCCAGCCGGCCGAGCACCGTCGCCAGTTCGCCCAGACTGACCCAGCTGATTTCCGGCGTCCCAGGCCCAGATCGCAAAGACCAAATGCGTGGTCATTGTCATCGCCGAGATCAATCTCGGTCAGCAGTCAAGCCACGTCGGCGTCCGGTGTGAACAGCTTGGCCACGAGACCGGATTGGCCCATACCCATCCACTGCACACAGTCAGCTTTTGGCAAGCGCGCAGGTCCGATCAGCGAGTCGGGGCGGACAGGGATGGTGAAAACGGGGCAAGGTGGTCTCCGCTTTGTTTGTCGCGTCGAGGCCTGGTTTCGGTTCGACTGTCACCGGATTGGCTTCCCTCCGGTGTTGTCTCATGGACCCTCGCGCTGCTCCTCAAGCCGCCCGTGCTCGCTCAGCATGGCTCGCTGCGGGCATTGCTATCCTGGCGTTGGCCACCCGAGCGGCTGCTGCGGAAGTATGGGTCGTTACCGACTCCCACCACTCGGTCCTTGGCCAGGCTGACCGACACCTCATCCTGGACGCGGCCGCGGTGCTCGAAGCGGAGCTGGCCGACAACCTGCCCACCGATCCTGAGCGCGCCAGCGCCATCGTCCAGCAACGCCTGAAGCTGGGCGGTACAGACCTGCAGCGAAGGATCGGCACCGCCTACCAGGGCGTTGCCGATGCCTGGAGCCTTGGCGTCGCCAAGGTTCCGGCCATCGTGGTGGATCGCCGATACGTGGTCTATGGCGAGACGGACGTGGCCCGTGCGGTTTCCCGCATCGACCAATACCGGAGGACGCAGCCATGACGAGGCGTCCGTTCGCACCATCCCGGCGCCAGCGGTTGGCCATCGCAGCGCTGCTGCTGGGGTGTTCCGCATCGTCCTTTGCACTGAACACCGCCACCATCGTGGCCTCCACCCTGTCGCCGGATTGCCTGGAGTACCGCGTCACCGGCATCTGCTACTGGCTCTATTGCACCTGGACGGGATGCACCGTGCGCACCTCGGTCAAGGTGCGCCACTACATCCCGGATGCCGTGGTGTCGAGCTACTCGAACACCGGCGAGAACCCTTGGGTCGAGGTGCGGGCGATGAGCCTGCCGAACCCGACCGCGAAGGCCGGCGGCGACGGCACCACCAACGAGGATCACGAGAACAACCTGGCGAAGTTCAAGAACGCCGACGTCATCGGCCATCCCGGTGGCCATGTGTTCAGCCAGTTCGCCAGCGCGTCCGGCTACACCTGCGAGGGCGCCGGCACCGCCTTCATGCCCTATCTGCTGAGCACGCTCGACACGCTGGCATGGCGCTACAACATCCCCGAGGCGCTGTATCCGGAAGCACTGATTCCCGGCCGGCGCGAGATCGGCACGCGCACGGCCATGAATCTCTGGGGCAACGTCTATCCGCGTGGCGGCTTCCTGCACCAGGTGGATGACCACAAGGCCGCAGCCGTGGTCGCCCAGCGCGCGGGTGACATCGTGACGCGCCGCAACCAGATCCACGTCTACCAACCGCTGCTCGCCAGTTCGCGCGATGGCTACTGGCCGGCCGGCGCCCTGATGGAAACCGATGCCGCCACGGGCAAGTGGCAGGAGCTGACCCCCACGCTGTCCAGCAGTTGCGCGGTATTCCCCCACGGCAATGCCAAGGTGCAGGCCCGGCAAGGCGACTACGCCTGGGCATTGTGGCGTCCTTATAGCTGCTGCCAGCGCCGCGGCCAGGTGTTCCTCGGCAGCGTCGATTTCCTGTGAGACCCGATGCCATGACGACTTCATTTCCGAGCGCCCGTCGATTTCTGTACGTCGCATTGGCCGTTGTCGCAGCGTTGTGCTACTCCAGCGCCGGGGCGCAGACCAGCGTCAACGAGTACGGCGTCCAGCATCAAGGCAGCGTGATAGGCGACGACGTGCTCTACAGCATTGGGGGCGGCCGCGCGGTGTCCATGAGCGGTGCGGCCAACATGCACTCCATCGGCGTTGGCGTCGGCTGGAACAGCAACCTGATCTGTGGCGACATGAGCATCACCACCACGCTGCAGAACCAGTTGAACGGCATCACCAATGGCTTCCAGGCCATCATGTCCTCGGTGATCCAGAACGCCACCGCTGCCGTGGCGTCGCTGCCCGCCTTGATCATCCAGCGCGCCGATCCAGGGCTGTACAACCTGTTGACCAATGGGGTGCTGCAAGCCAGGCTGGATTTCGATCGCAGCAAGCTGACCTGCCGTGCCATCGCCAACCGCATGGCCGACATGGCGGGTGGGCAGCTCGGCTGGGACCAGCTCGCCGAAGGCATGGCGCTGAAGCAGGCCGTCGCGAGCACCGATGCGATCTCAGCGATCGACGACGCCGAGGCGAACCGTGGCAACAATGGCGTGCCGTGGGTCGGCGGAGACAACGCTGGCGGCGCGGGCCAACGTCCGGTGCGTGTGGTCGGCGACGTGACCCGCGCCGGCTACAACCTGCTCAATGGCCGTGGCGTCGGCGATGCCAGTTCGATTCCGCAAGCCAGTTGCAGCGGCAACCTGGCATGCCAGACCTGGAGTTCGCCCGATGCCGCCGCAGCCTGGGCCATTCGCGTGCTGGGCGAGCAGGAACAGCGCACCTGCGATGCATGCACCAAGACCGTCACCACGCCGGGCGTTGGCCTGACCCCGCTGATTCAGGAGGAATACGAGGACAAGCTGCAGGCCCTGCAGGAGCTAGTCGCCGGCAGCCGTCCAACCACGGCGCAGAACCTGCTGGCTGCGAGCAGCGCGTCGCTGCCCATCACCCGTGGCGTGATCGAGGCACTGCGCGACGAGACGGACCAGGACATCCTGGCTCGGCGCCTGGCCTCGGAGGTTGCGCTGTCCAGCGTGCTGGAGAAGGCGCTGCTGCTGCAACGCACGCTGCTGACCGGGCGCAAGGAGCCCAACGTGGCCGCCAACGAACTGGCCCAGAAGGCCATCACCCACGAAAGCGACATCCTCGATCGCGAGATTCACAACCTGAAGGCAGAGCTGGAACTGCGCCGCGAACTGGCCAGCAATTCGCCGATGGCGATCATCCAGCGCCACAGCACCCGCGCCGCCGGTGCGCGTGGCATCTACGAGGGTGACCCGGTGCGCAACCGCGTCGATGAACTGCAGCGGCCGCCGTCCGGCGGAAGCCATCCATGAGCGCCGGCAGGTGGCGCCTGCGCTGGCTGTCCAACCAGCGTGCCATCCTGGTGCTGGTGTGGGCGGTGTCGCTGCTGATCGCCGCGACCGCCGTCAATGTGATCGGCATCCGCATCGCGGGCGGCATCGACAGCTGGCAAGCATGGATGGCGGCGCAATCCGGGGCCTTCCTGGCCTGGCGGTTGTTGCTCTACGTCGCCACCGCCTGGGGCTGGCTCTGGATGCGCCGTCGCCTGCGGGCGCGGGAACCGGAGCGCGCTGCCGGGCAGCGGCTGCTGCGCGCGGAGGTTGCGGCCATCGTCGCCGTGATCGTACTGGAAGCCAGCCTGCTGATGCAGGCACGGTAGCGCGAGGTTCGCCATGACGCTGTACACCACCGACTACCTGGAGTACTACCTGACGCTGGTGTCCTGGGTGGTCCATAACGGCATCTGGTCGGTGCTGGTCGCCAGCGGTGTGTTCGCCATCCCGTTCCTGGCGATCGTCATCCAGGAATGGTTGAAGGCCCGCGCGGAAGGCGCGGACGAAGGCAACAAGGGCGTGCTGTCCTCGGCTCGCATCGAGAACCGCGTCTTCGTTGCCATCGTGGTGATCATGTTCGCGGGCATTCCCTTCATTGATGTCGATTTCAACACCATCAAGTACGACCGCTCGCGTTCGACCCAGTGCCAGGTGAATTTCCCGGATCCGACCGATACCGGCTGGTCGCAATCGTTCAGCACGATCAACAACCAATCGGCCAAGGTGCCCGTGTGGTGGTTCGCCATGCACGCGATCTCGCGCGCGATCACCGGCGCCTCGGTCGCGGCCATTCCCTGCGGCACCGACCTGCGGCAGATCCGCATGGACATCGACGCGACCCGCATCGACGACCCGGTGCTGGCCCAGGAGGTCAGCGACTTCACCCGCGACTGCTATGGCCCCGCCCGCGCCAAGCTGTTCATGACCCGGCCCAGCCTGAGCGAGGAGCAGATGCACGACGTCACCTGGATCGGCTCCAGCTACTTCGTCGGCACCGCCGGCTTCTACGACAGCTACCGCTCCAGGACTCCGCGCGATGCCTGGCCGTTCGACGCCACGCGCGACGCCGGCCTAGCCCAGGTGCCCGGCGGGGGCGGCTACCCGACCTGCCGGCAGTGGTGGTCCGACGGCGACCACGGCCTGCGGGCACGACTGCTGGCCCAGGTCGATCCCAGCCTGCTGACGCGACTGGTCGGCTGGGCGGGCTTCCTGAGCCAGTCCGAGGTCAACGACTCGGTGATCCGCGCCGTCGCAAGCCCTCGCCAGCAGAAGCTCAACCAGGGGGCGGTCTACACGGACTACGGTGGCCAGATCGACATGACGCTGCCCAATATCGTCACCCGCGCCGCCAGCGACGTGGGGCTGACCGTCGGATCACTGGGCTATTTCCCGGCGATGGACGTGGTGCGGCAGGCGCTGCCGATGGTGCTGTCCCTGCTCAAGATGGCGCTGGTCATCTGCATCCCGCTGGTGATGCTGACCGGCACCTATGACCTCAAGACCGTGGTCACGGTGAGCGTGGTGCAGTTCGCGCTGTTCTTCACCGAATTCTGGTTTCAGCTCGCCCGCTGGATCGACTCGACGATCCTCGATGCACTCTACGGCTGGGGGTGGGGCTGGAACCGGCCGCACACGAACTTCGATCCGCTGGTGGGCCTCAACAACACCTTCGGAGACATGCTGCTGAACTTCGTGATGGCCACGATGTTTTTGATCTTGCCCACGTTCTGGGTGGCGGCATTGGCCTGGGCTGGTATCCGTGCAGGCAACGTGCTTCAAGGATTGAGTACTGGCACGCGGGATGCCGGACAAGCCGGTGGCAGGGGCGGCGGCTTGATGATCGGTGCGGCCAAGCAGAAATAGCTCCAACCGCCGGTTCAATCGTCTTCGAATCGTGGATCTGGGTCATCGCTGTAGTTGATGGGGTCGTAGGCAAGGCTTTCGCGATGATCCAGCTCTTCGGCCTTGCGTCCGAGGAAATCATCGTCACCTTGCGGCGCTTGCTCCGCCATCCTGGCTGCCACAGCGAGAGCGACCAGCAACAGCGCCGCCCACACCGAGACATACAGCAACACGCCGAGGGTCGCCAGCTTGACCCCCCAGATCAGCACCGCTGCACCGCCCGCCGGCAGTCCTTGCGCCATCAGCCATTGATGCACCCGACGCTCCGCGCGCAGGCAACCGCCCCATACACCGCCCAGCCAGCGGCCGAGTCGCGCTGCGGTGGTCATGCGTGCGGTGTGCTTCATGGTTGGCTACCTCATGGTCGTTCCACGGTCGTTGGGCAAGGCCGTGCCGGTTTCCTTCATGCCTGCCGCGCCGCGAATGCTTCGGCGGTCATGATCAAGCCGGGAAAGTCCTCTCGCATGGCGAGAATGTCCGCATCCCCCGTGATCAACGCATCCGCCTTGCCGACATGCGCGAGCACCAGGAACACCTGGTCCTTCTTGTCGCGGCAGACCGGCAGGTCTGGCCATGGCGCAGGCAGTTCCACCACATCGGCGTAGGGCAGAAAGTCCGCCAGCAACTCCTGCTGTTCCGAGGTCGACAGCTTGAACTTGGGATAGGCCAGGACGCGCAGGAGTTCACTGGCCGTCTCCCGGCAGACCAGCGGCTGCAACTGCTGGTGCTGCCAGGCGTGGCGTATCCAGGCCAGGCGTCCGGCACTGAAGATCAGCGCCGACAGCACGATGTTAGTGTCGAGGACGACCCTGCGCATCACTGCCGTGCCCAGGCCACGGCATCCTCAACGTCCTGCTCGGTGATCCCGAGTTGCTCCAGCTTCTCGCGCACAGCCTGTGCCTTCTGGACGCGCACGGGGGTCAGGACGATCCGACCGCCCTCGACGGTGACGTCGAAGTACTCCGCCGCATCCACGCCGGACACGGCCGCCTTGGGCAGCGTGATCTGATTTTTCGATGTGAGCTTGGCAAGCATGGGAGGCCTCCATAAGTTTCAAAGGAAATCTTACTTCCTTACTTCATTCTCGACAAGCATGCCTTCGGGCGCAGGGGTTTCAGGGCCTGCTGCGCTTTCAGCGCCGGTTGAAACGGACTGATCTGGTGAAAACACAGTGCCTGTTCCGCTCGATCCTGGAGCGCACCGGCTCCGCATTGATTGCGGCACACGAAGCCGACTGCCCCTATATCAAAGGGCTTGTCGAAGGCCAAAGGGCTGGGGATGGAGCAAGGGAATGGCCTCAAGGGGAAAGGCCCTACCCGAAAAGGCCAAAAGGCTCCTCCGGCCAGCCCATCACCAGGATGTCGCCATGCTTTCGCTGTTCCAGCGCAAACGGGTGCCGCTGGCCACCGCCGCCGCGCCACCTCCTGCCGAGCCTGCCAAAGGGCTGACGCCACCGCAGTCGGCCGCAGCGCTGCTGGCGGAGCCGCGCCGGCAGCGGCTGCTGGAACACATCTGGCAGCGCACCTCGCTGTCGCGTCGGCAGTTCCGCTCGCTGTACCTCGCGCCGCTGGAGCGCTACGCCGAGCTGGTCCAGCAGTTCCCGGCCTCGGAGGCGTATCACCATGCATGGCCGGGCGGCATGCTGGACCACGGCCTGGAGATCGTGGCCTACGCGCTCAAACTGAGGCAGTCCCACTTGCTTCCGGCCGGCGCCTCGCCCGAGGCCCAGGCCGCGCAAGCCGAGGCCTGGACCGCCGGGACCGCCTACGCCGCGTTGCTGCACGACATTGGCAAGATCGCGGTCGACCTGCACGTCGAGCAGGCCGATGGCCTGGTCTGGCACCCCTGGCACGGGCCGCTGCGGCAGCCGTACCGCTTTCGTTACCGGACGGATCGCGAGTACCGGCTGCATGGCGCCGCCACGGGACTGCTCTACACCCGTGTGCTCGATGCCGGCATCCTCGACTGGCTGAGCGACTACCAGGACCTGTGGTCGGCGCTGCTGTACGTGCTGGCGGGCCAGTACGAGCATGCCGGCACGCTTGGAGAGCTGGTCGTCAAGGCTGACCAGGCATCGGTGGCCCTGGCGCTCGGCGGTGATCCTGCCAGGGCGATGGCGGCGCCGAAGCATGCGTTGCAGCGCAAGCTGCTGGATGGCCTGCGCTACCTGCTGCGCGAGGAATTCAAGCTGAACCAGCCCGGCGGCCCGTCGGATGGATGGCTGACCCCGGAGGCACTCTGGCTCGTCAGCAAGACGGTCAGCGACAAGCTGCGCGCGCACCTCCTGTCGCAGGGCATCGAAGGCATTCCATCGAACAACACCGCCGTCTTCACGGTGCTCCAGGACCATGGGATCGTGCAGCCCGCCCCGGATGGGAAGGCGATCTGGCGGGCCACCGTCACGAGCGGCACCGGCTGGTCGCACAGCTTTACCTTCCTGCGCCTGTCGCCGGCCTTGATCTGGGAGTCGGGCGAGCGTCCCGCACCGTTCGCGGGCACGGTCACGACGGAAGAGGCCCTCCCTGGCGATGAGGCAGCGCCGGCCTCCGCCGGCATCCCGGCCACCTCACCGTCCCCTGGGGTAGCGGATTGCCAGGCCGGGATCGCGGACCCGGTCTCCGATCTGCTGTCGGTGCTCGATGCGTCCGACGCAGCCACCACCAGTGCATCGTCCGCCAGCGCGGAACCACCATCACCATCCGCCGCCGCACCTGTGGCAGTGGCTCATTTGGCGCCGACCAGTCCTGCCGCCATGCCGGCTCCCGCGAGGGCCACGCCGTCCGGGGAAAACTTCATCGCCTGGCTCAAGCACGGCATCGAATCGCGCAAGCTCATCATCAACGATGCGAAGGCATTGGTGCATACCGTCGATGGGACGGCGTACCTGGTCAGCCCCGGCGTTTTCCAGCGCTACGTGCAGGAACATCCGGAGATCCAGGTGCTGGCCCGGCAGGACAATCTGCACGACTGGCAATGGGTGCAGAAGCGCTTCGAGAAGCTGGGACTGCACCGCAAACAGGACAGCGGCCTGAACATCTGGACCTGCGAAGTCACCGGGCCGCGCAAGTCGCGGCGGTTGCACGGCTATCTGTTGGCGACGCCTTCGACATTGTTCGCGGAAGTCCCGCCGGACAACCCCTACCTGTCCCTGACGCGGAGCTAGCAGCACGAAAGGCGCCAGCGCGCCTCATGGTGATCGGCGACACAGCGCACGCAGCACGCTTGCCAGCTTCTTGACAGCGATCTCCAGTTCATGGGGTGCATGGGCAGCAAATCCCATGAGGAAACCGGCCCCATCCCTGCCCGATGCATGGCGGCGCGATGCATGCAGCGCGGTCAGCCCCAGCAGGTCGATGCCGACCCGCCGTGCCGATTCCACCGCCTCGCGCTCGGGAATGTCGCGGATGAACACGCAAGGCATCTGCATCCCGCCAGCGGGCACCCTGGGCTCCACGAAGTCGGCCAGGTGCTGGCGCACCAGCTGCGCCAGCACATCGCGGCGTTCCGCATAGACGGCCCGCATGGTTCGCACATGGGCTCCGAAATGCCCACCCTCGATGAAGCGAGCCAGGGTGAGCTGCGGGATCGGTGCGCTGTGCCCATCCAGCAGGGTGCGGGCCACGGTCATGGGCGACACCAGAGCCTCCGGCAGCACCATGTAGCCGATGCGCAGGCCGGGGAACAGCGACTTGGTGAAGGTGCCGATGTAGATCGTGCGGCCGTGGGGGTCGAGCCCCTGTACGCATGCGGTGGGCTTGCCTTCGTAGTGGAATTCGCTGTCGTAGTCGTCCTCGATGATCCAAGCCTGGTGCTGGCGGGCCCATTCGATGACGGCCAGGCGCCGGTCCAACGCCAGCGTAGCCCCGGTTGGGAAGTGGTGCGAGGGCGTCAGGAACACCGCCCGGGCGGCATTGCAAGGGGTCTGCGCCTTTGCCAGCAGGTGCGCTATCTGCATGCCTTGGTCATCCATCGGCACGGGCACGCAATCCAACCCGGCGGCGTCAAATGCCTTGCGCGCCCCGTGGTACACGGGGTCTTCGATGAAGATGCGCTCGCCAGCATCGAGCAGCACGGTGGCGCACAGGGTCATGGCCTGTTGGGAACTGGTCAGCACCAGCACGCGCTCGGGTGTGGCCTGCGCGCCTCGTTCGAGGTTGACGTAGGCGGCAATGGCGCGTCGCAACGGCTCCATGCCCTGCGGTGGGCTGTGCAGCAGCGCCAGGGTGCCGTACTCCTTCAACACCTGCCGCTGCAAGCGCTCCCAGGTTGGCAGCGGAAAGCTGCGCGTCTCCGGCACGCCGGGCGCGAAGGGGCGCGACATCAGGAAGTCGCGCACGCCGCCGCCCTGGAGCATGGCATCGCCGCGCCGGCTCAGGCGCAGGGGTGCCTTGCGATCCACGCTCGTGCGCCGTGGTCTGCCGCGCCCGGGCAGCCACCGGGCCTGCTCGGACACGAAGCTGCCACTGCCGACCCGCCGCTCAATGAAACCTTCGGCGTGCAACTGGCCATAGGCCGACTCCACCGTGTCGCGGGACACCCCCAGCGACTTCGCCAACGCGCGCGACGCGGGCAGGGGGCGGCCTGCATCGAGCGCGCCATCCAGGATCAACTGGCGAATGGCCCGCTGTACCCGTGCATGCAGGGGCAAGGCGCCGTGCGCGGGGTCGCCGAGCCAGGCTTTGACGGATTCAAGTTGGGCATGTCTGAACAATTGGCAGGTACTTCATCTGAAAATTGGTGGGGAACATCATGCCATTAAAAGTCTATCGTCTCATGGTCTTTTCGTCCCCATGCCAGGAACCCACTTCAGATGATGCCGTCGGACCCTTCAGCTTCGCCCGTTCGTTGGAACGATCTCACCCATCCCGTCATGGCCGGACTGATTTCGGTCATCGTCAACTATGGCGGCACTTTCATCCTGGTGTTCCAGGCAGCCAAGGTCGCGGGCCTGAGCCCGGAGCTGACGGCCTCGTGGGTGTGGTCGATTTCCATTGGCGTGGGCGTGACAGGCATCATTTTGAGCTGGGTATCCCGCGAACCGATCATCACCGCCTGGTCCACGCCGGCAGCGGCGTTTCTGGTCACAGCACTGGCAACCACACCTTATGCCGAGGCCGTCGGGGCATACCTGATCTCGGCTGCCGCCTTTGTGCTGCTGGGCCTGTCGGGTTGGTTCGAGCGCGTTATCCGTTTGATACCGCCAGGCGTGGCTGCCGGGCTGCTGGCCGGCATCCTGCTGCAATTCGGCACTGGCGCCTTCGGCGGCTTGAGCGTCGATCCGCTGCTGGCGGGACTGCTGATCGCCGCCTATCTGGTGTTCAAGCGCTTTTCCGCGCGCTATGCGGTGGTGGGCATCCTGGTGCTGGGATTGGTATTCCTGCTGGCGCAGGGCCGCGTCGATCTGTCGGGACTGAGCCTGAAACTGGCCGCGCCGGTGTTCACCATGCCCGCGTTCTCGCTCAACGCCTTGTTGAGCGTGGCGTTGCCGCTGTTCCTCATTACCCTGACCGGGCAGTACATGCCGGGCATGCTGGTATTGCGCAATGACGGCTTCAAGACCAGCGCCAACCCCATCGTGACCATCACGGGCCTGGGTTCGCTGCTGATGGCGCCGTTCGGTTCGCACGCCTTCAACATCGCGGCGATCACCGCCGCCATCTGCACGGGCCGGGAGGCACACGAAGACCCGTCCAAGCGTTGGATCGCGGGGATGGCCGCTGGGGTGTTCTACGTTCTGATCGGCGTGTTCGGGGTGACGCTGGCCGCGGTCTTCATGGCCTTCCCGGCGACCTTCATCACCACGCTGGCGGGCCTGGCCCTGCTGGGGACGATCGGCGGCAGCCTAGCCACCGCCATGTCCGATGCCAAGACCCGGGAAGCCTCACTGATCACGTTTCTGGCGGCCGCCGCCAACATCACCTTGCTGGGCATTGGCGGGGCGTTCTGGGGGTTGGTGCTAGGGCTGGCGGCGCATGCTGTGCTCAACGGGCGGGTGCTGCTGCGGGTACGTACATCGGTCATTACGCCTACGCCTGCAAACGAGAGGGTGAAGTGATGACCGAGGCTTTCAACACACGGACTGACGGTTACGCCAACCGTGCCGAATTCGAGGAATCTCCCATGCAGACGACCGCCCCTCACCTGATGCGCGCCTACGCCCGCCAACCTGTCTCATTCGTGCGCGGTAACGGCGCGCGGCTCTGGGACGAGCAGGGCGTGGAGTACCTAGATGCCATTGCCGGTGTCGCGGTTACCAGCCTGGGTCATGCCCACCCGGAAATCGCGGCCGTCATCGCCGAACAGGCCGGGGCGCTGCTGCACACTTCCAACGTGTTCCGCATCGACTGGCAGGAGCAGTTGGGGGAACGCCTGTGTGCGCTGACCGGGATGGAAAGCGCCTTCTTCTGCAACTCGGGTGCGGAAGCCAACGAAACCGCCCTCAAGCTGGCCAGGCTGCATGCCCATCGCAGGCAGGTGGCACGACCGCAGATCCTAGTCATGGGCAACGCCTTCCATGGCCGCACGCTGGCCACGCTCGCCGCCACGGACAACGCGGCCAACCAGCAGGGTTTCGGGCCGTTGCTGCCTGGCTTTCTGCGTGCTCCCTACGGTGATATCAGCGCGGTACGCCAGGCGGCAGAACAATCCCCGGACATCGTGGCGGTGTTGATCGAATCTGTACAGGGCGAGGGTGGCATTCGGGTGGCCAGTGCCGAATACTTGCGCGAACTGCGCGCTTTGTGCGACCAGAGGGACTGGTTGCTGATGCTCGACGAGATCCAGGCCGGCATGGGGCGCACCGGCGCGTGGTTCGGATACGCGCACGCGGGCATCTCACCGGATGTGGTGACCCTGGCGAAAGCGCTGGGCAATGGCTTTCCCATCGGCGCGTGCCTGGCGCGCGGTATTGCGGCAGACCTGTTCTCGCCGGGCCAGCACGGCTCGACCTTCGGCGGCAATCCGCTGGCTTGCCGGGTGGCCTGCACCGTCCTCGACATCATGGCCCGTGACAGGATGCCCGAGCGCGCCATGGTGCTGGGCGCTCGCTTGCTGGTGGGCCTGCGCAAGGCGCTGGCAGGTCACCCGCACGTCCTCGCCATTCGCGGCCTGGGACTGATGGTGGGTATCGAACTGGACCGGCCCTGCAAGGAACTAGTTGGGCGCGCGCTGGCTGAGCAGCGCCTGCTCATCACCGTGACCCGAGACACCGTGATCAGGCTATTGCCACCATTCGTTTGCGACGAGCGTCAGATTGACGACATCGTGGTGCGTGTAGCGCGCCTGCTTTCATCGGACCTGGTTGATTGCGAGGTTTGGTCTGTTCCGGCTCAGCCGATGGACATCACCGTATGACGTCCAACCCCAACCGCTATCCGCCCGACCAGGACGCACACCATGTATGACACTTCTGTTGCCCTCGCCGATTTCGACCCGGAACTTGCCCTGGCAGTCCACCACGAAGCGCGCCGTCAGGAGGATCATGTCGAACTGATCGCCTCCGAGAACTACGCGAGCCCTTTGGTGATGGCCATCCAGAATTCGGTGTTCACCAACAAGTACGCCGAGGGTTACCCAGGCAAGCGCTACTACAGCGGCTGCGAGCATGTGGACGTGGCCGAACGCTTAGCCATCGAGCGGCTCAAGGTGCTATTCGACTGTGATTGGGCCAACGTCCAGCCCCATGCCGGCGCCCAGGCCAACGCAGCCGTGTTTCTGGCGCTGGCCAATCCCGGCGATACCGTGATGGGCATGAACTTGGCTCAGGGTGGCCACCTGACCCACGGTAACCCATCCAACTTCTCCGGCCGCCATTACAAGATCGTGCCTTATGGACTCGACCCCCAAACCGGGCTGATTGACTACGACGAGATGGAGCGCATCGCGATGCAGGCACGGCCGAAACTGCTGATCGGCGGCTTCTCCGCCTATTCGCGGCACAAGGACTGGGCACGCATGCGCGCCATCGCCGACAGGGCGGGTGCCATCTTCTGGGTGGACATGGCCCATGTCGCCGGCCTGGTGGCGGCAGGCGAGTATCCTGACCCGTTGCCCCACGCTCACGTGGTCACCAGCACCACCCATAAGACCCTGCGCGGCCCGCGTGGCGGTATCATTCTCTCGAAAGGGCAGGACGAGGGCCTTTACAGAAAGCTCGACTCCGCCGTATTCCCCGGCGTCCAGGGCGGGCCGCTGATGCATGTTATCGCCGCCAAGGCGGTGGCGTTCAAGGAGGCGCTGCAACCTGCATTCAAGGCCTACCAGCGCCAGGTGGTGGCGAACGCTCGCGCCATGGCCTCGGTGATCCAGCAGCGCGGCCACAAAATCGTTTCGGGCGGTACCGACAATCACCTGATGCTGATCGACCTGTCCGCCAGGCCCTACACCGGTAAGGATGCGGACGCGGCGCTGGCCGATGCCTGGATCACCACCAACAAGAACAGCGTGCCGGGCGACCCGCGTTCGCCGTTTGTGACCTCTGGCGTGCGCATCGGCACGCCCGCCGTGACCACGCGCGGCTTCGGCGTGGCCGAGTGCGAGCAACTGGCCGGCTGGTTGTGCGACGTGCTGGATGCATTGGAAACCGGTGGTGTTGGATTAATGGCCGTGCGGGATCGAGTAAGACAGCAGGTGGCGGATCTGTGCCGTCGCCATCCCGTCTATCGATAGGTAATCACTGACGGCAATGCGGCGCCTGCGTACTACCTCGTTGTAGGCGAGAGACGCAACGCCGACCTAGACAGCGTCTTCCTGTTTTTCGGACAGTTGCGCCTCGGTCGCAGCCATCAGTGCCGCGGCCGAGCAACCCAGCCCCTTCGCGATCCGCAGGATCAACACTAGCGTGGGCATGTGCTCGCCGCGCTCGATCTTGCCCATGTGCGATCGCGCGATACCCGCCTGTTCCGCCAGCACCTCCTGCGCCAGCGCCTTCGCGGACCGTGCCTCGCGCACGGCAACGCCGAAAGCGCGCGCTGGCTCGCTTTCATAGGTTCTTGTTCCCGCAGGTCTCCCGCGTTGCACTGATCGCTTCTGCATCAACAGAAGCGTCACGTTTCACGCGAATTTAAACCACGTTAAACTTATCTCATTGGCCGATAGCACGCGGTTTTTTCCAGTGTCGGCGTTGTGCAGGTGACACGATGATCGCTTCCGATTCTTTGAACATTGCCTTGTCGGACTGCTTGGCCTATCCCCGGTTGTCGGTACCGATGGCAGAACATCGTAGGCGTCATCCGGACAACCCGATTCGTCTTCACGAACAGCGCCTGGAGGATCAGCATCGAGGACTGCTCGCGGGGGCTTTCGAGGCAGGCCTCTGCCAATCGCCCGCAGCACCTGAAGGCATCGAAGTCCGACCCGTCTGGCGCGACGCGCTGGCATTGGCCGTGTCGGCCCATCACCCCTTGCTGGCCTTCGCGTCAGTGTCCCTGGAGCAGGCGGCCGACCACCATTGGATCGCCCTGGATGGGCGCGACTGTGTCGGCTACTGTGGGCAAATCGACTCACTGCTGACGGCCGCCGGCGTCGTCCCCTCGGCCGTCACGACGGCCACATCGTTCGGGTTGATGATGACCTTGGTGGCCGCCGGCTACGGTGTCTGCTTGGCACCCGCCCCCCGCATTGAGGGCCATCGTTCCCTTGGCGTTGTCCAGCGTCCCTTGCAAGAGGGCGCGCTGACGCTCACCACGTACTTCCTGAGCCGTCGAGATACGGGCAGCGCCCGCCTGGAGCCGTTCTTCCACGCGCTCCAGGCAAGCGCCTGACCGAACTTCGGCGCGCCCCTGGCTTGATCAGTCTCCGGGCGCCACTTCGGCGGCATCGGCAGCGACGGCTTCGCGCACCAGCCGCTGCACGCTTTGCCGGACCTGCTCAGGGAACTCTGTCGTCACGACTGGCTCGCTCGCCTGCATGCACTGTGCGGCCACCAGCCGCGCGGCAAGGTGCAGGTTCGTTGGGTTGACGGCTTCGATGGCCGGCCGTGTCCCGAGAGCCTCGTACGAGCGCAGGAGTGCGTGGTAGATGTCCCAGGTGTCGACGCCCCGTGGCAGTTGCTTCAGGACAGACTGGACCAGCCTGCGCTTGAGCGGATCGAGCTGCCAGTCTGGCACGCGCTGCCCGCGGTGCCCCATGTGGATCGACAGCAGGTTGCCGGCCTGGATCTCGTAGGTGATCCAGCGGCGCGACTTGCCCGCGAGCTTGGCGTAGTCCGCCACCGAGAGGTTGTGCGGCGCCTCGAAGGTCTCCAGCACCTGCAGGCGTCCGCGCTGCACCTCCGACAGGCGCGGCCGCGCGTACTCGGGCATGCGCACGGCCGACAGCCGCTGCACCGATGCCGGCGCTTCGGGTTGGTTGGACGTCGGCGCGGTCACGATCAGCTGCGGCGCGGTGAGGTCGACCACCGGCGGCTGCACGGCCGCCTGGCCGGCGATGGTCGGCAGGCCCTGGAGCGTGATGGTCAGATGCCGGCTGGCAACCTCGACCTGGTTCTGCTCGAACAGGTCCAGGCGATCAGCCCAGTCCTGCATCATGACGCGGCGTTGCTCGACGTATTCGGCATGGTTGTAGGTCGCGCTGATCTTGTCTGGATCGGCATGCGATAGCTGGGCATCCACCCATTTCTTCGGGTAGCCGAGTTCGTTCAGCGCCGTCGAGATCGTCGCCCGGATGCCATGCCCCGTGAGCTGGTCCTCGTAGCCCATGCGCTTGAGCGCGGCGTTGAGCGTGTTCTCGCTGATCGGGTTCTTCAGGCACCAGTCGCCTGGGATGAGATGGACCTGGGCAGGCTTGCATTGGTCCAACAGGTGGCGAACGATCTCCTGCGCCTGCACCGACAGCGGCACGATGTAGGGCGGAATGTCGATGAGACGCTTGCGCTTCTTCTTGGTCAGCAGCGCGCGCTGCTTGAGCCTGGCCACCGGGATGACCCACAGGCCCCGGTCGAGGTCGAACTGATCGGGCGTGGCGAAGCGAAGCTCGCCGGTGCGCACACCAGTGAGCATCAGCAGCCGGATGCCCAACTGCGTGTTCAGGCGCCCGCGGTACTTGCGCAGTGTCTGCAGCATAACCGGCAGCTCGTGCATGCGCAGGAACGGGTTGTGTTCGACAGGCGGCAACGGCAGCGCGACCACTTCCAGGTCCCTGGACGGGTTATCGCCCATGTTGGGAATCGCCACCGTGGCGTAGGTGAACAACTGGGTGAACCAGGTCCTCAGCTTCTCGGCCACGGACAGCGAGCCGCGCTTCTCCACCTTGCCGATGATGTCCAGCAGGTGCGCGCGGGTGATTTCGTAGATGGTCAGGTGCCGTAGCGAGGGGAACACATCTTTCTTGAAGACGCGCCCGATCTGTTCCAGGCTGGTCTGCCGTCCTTCCTCCAGCGAGAGCCGGCGATGGGCCAGCCATTGCTCGTAGACGGCCATGAAGGTGTGCTCGCCGGCCAGGACGATCGCGTGCCGCTTGCGCTTGCGTTCGCTGTGGGGATTGACGCCCTTGGCGAGCAGCGAGCGGGCTTCATCGCGAAGTGCACGGGCGTCCTTCAGGGAAAGCGCCGGATAGTTGCCTAGGGTGATGCGCTCACGCTTGCCAAACCACGAATAGCGGAAGTGCCAAGCCTTGGTGCCGATGGCGGAAACGTAGAGATAGAGGCCGTCGAAGTCGGCCAGTGCGTATGGCTTGCCGGTGGACTTGGCCTGCCGGGCCATGAGGTCTGAAAGCATGATCCCAACTCCATGAAAGCGAGTTGAGTGCCATGTTTCCCATCGGACCTCGGCTCCTCCAGCAACAATGCGGCAGGGGAAGTTCGCGCATTGTTTGGGCCACTTTTTGTACCAGTTTGGGCCGGCCGTCAGTGGATTTCGCTGGACGTCACTGGAACGGCTTTTCTGGAAAAGCCGAACCGTGACAATGACTTGCAACACTCCATGGACGTCCTTGGAACACCATGGAAAGCTGAAGTGGAGCGGGTGAAGGGAATCGAACCCTCGTATGCAGCTTGGGAAGCTGCCGTTCTACCATTGAACTACACCCGCACAGCGCCAGCGATTGTACACGACACCGTCGCGTGACAAGCGCCGACCCGGAGGTTCCGGGAACCTGGCGTTCTCAAAAAAAACAGCGCCCAATCGCCTTGCTCTCCACGCTGCGTCGCGAGCGCCTGGTGCCCCCATGAGTCTGGAAAACGGTTAACCCAGCGTCGCCACATCCTCCACCTCGGGCAAACGCAACAGCGCCTGGAGCAGACGCTGGCTGGCGTCGGCGGGCAGCGTCCGGGTGCAATCCATGAACTTGGCCGTGAGCTCCTCCTCGCCCAAAGGCGAGGTGGCGTCGCCCCGCGCCGCATAGACTTCGCCGCTGTCCAGCACCCGCCCATCGCGCAGGCGCAGCACCAGCCGATCGCTGACCGACAGCGTAGGCTCGGTCGGATGATAAGTGTCCACCGTCTGGATATCCAACAGGCTGAATAGCCCTTGGACGTCGGGCCGGCGGACAAAATCATCGTCCAGTTCGGACAAACCGCAGGCGCGCGCCACCACGGCCGAAGCCACGGCGAACTGCAGGCTGAACTTGGCTTCAAGCGCGTTACTTGGCCGGGCGTTGCGCAGCATGGAAGCCTGGGCGGGGCCGACGATCGCCTGCATGCTCTCGATCTGTTCGGGGTGTACGTCGTGGGCCCGCACGAGGTCGAGCGCGGCGTCGAGCACCCGGTGGGTGGCGAAGCACATCGGGTACTTCTTGACCGTGAGGCCCAACGTCGCCAATTTGGGCTCCACGCCAAAATCGGGCGGCAGCGGGCCCAGCTTCACCTGGCCTTCCGGGGAGATCGCCGTCAGGAAGCCTTTGGGATGCTCCAGCACGTCGGGCGCGGAGGTCATGCCGAGCTGGGCAAGGTCCACGGCGTCGATGCCGTGCGCAGCCGCCTGGCCGGCGTGAAAGGGCTTGGCCATGCTGCCGAAATTGGCGGTCAGTCCCGCCGCCATACTGGCGGCGAGGCCCAGCGCATGCTGTGCGCGTCCGGCGTCCAAGCGGCGCAATGCCGCCACCGCGCCGGCCGCGGCGATCGTGCCGAAGATGGCGGTGGGGTGCCAGCCCTTGAGATGATGCAGGCCGGCGTCGCGAGCGATCAACTCGGCCCAGATCTCGTAGCCCACGATATAGGCCGAGATCAGCGCGGCTCCGCTGCTGCCCAGTTGCTCGCCCTCGGCCAGCAACGCCGACACCAATACGGCACTGGGATGGCCTTGCAAACCAACATCGTCGTAATCGAGCGCATGCGCGGCGACGCCGTTGACCAAAGCGGCATCCCGCGTGCTGGCGCGTTCGTCGCTGAACAGCAGCCGCGCGCCTGCGGCCGGGCCGGTACGCGCGGCCACCCAGGTTCGCACGACGCGGGTGACAGGCTCATCACGGCCGGCGATCATCACCGCGGCGGTATCGATGAAGCCGGTGCGCACCAGATGCTGCAGCGCTAACGGAGCCGGGCGGGCGGCCGCCTCGGCAACAAACCTGCCAAGCCCGGCGCTCAGGCCGGGCAGCGGGAGACCGGAAGTCGGAGAATCCATGGTCAGTACGAACGCGGCATGCCCAGCACGTGCTCGGCAATGTAGGCCAGCACCAGGTTGGTGGAGATGGGCGCGATCTGCTGGATGCGCGACTCGCGCCAGCGGCGCTCCACGTCGTACTCGCGGGCATAGCCGAAGCCGCCGTGAGTCTGCATGCACGCCTCGGCGGCATGCCAGGCCGCCTCGGACGCCAGCAGCTTGGCAATGTTGGCATCTTCGCCGCAAGGCAGCCCCGCCTCGAACATGGCGGAAGCCTTGCGCAGCATCATCTCGGCGCCCTGCATCTCGGCATAGGCGCGCGCGATGGGGAACTGCACTCCCTGGTTCTGCCCGATGGGGCGGTCGAACACGATGCGTTCGCTGGCATAGCGCGAGGCGGTCTGGATGAACCACTGGGCGTCGCCAATCGACTCGTGCGAGACGAGAATGCGCTCGGCGTTCATGCCATCGAGGATGCAGCGGAAGCCTTTGCCTTCCGGTCCGATGAGGTTCTCCACGGGCACCTTGAGGCCGTCGAAGAACAACTCGGTGGTGTTGTGGTTGATCATGGCGTCGAGCTTGCGGATCTCCAGGCCGTTGCCCTTGGCTTCGCGCAGGTCCACCAGCAGCACCGACAGGCCGTCGGTCTTCTTCTGGACCTGTTCCAGCGGCGTGGTGCGGCACAGCAGCAGCAGCAGGTCGGAGTGCAGCGCGCGCGAGATCCAGACCTTCTGGCCGGTCACCACGTAGTAATCGCCCTCGCGCACGGCGCGGGTCTTGAGCTTGGTGGTGTCGGTGCCGGTGGTGGGTTCGGTTACGCCGAAGGCCTGCAGGCGCAGTTCGCCGCTGGCGATGGCGGGCAGGTACTTGCGCTTTTGCTCTTCGCTGCCGTGACGCAGCAGCGTGCCCATGGTGTACATCTGCGCGTGGGCGGCCGCGGCGTAGCAGCCGTTGGCGTGGCATTCTTGCAAAATGACGCCGGCGGCGCGTATGGGCAGCCCGGCGCCACCGTATTCCTCGGGAATCAGGGAAGCCAGGTAGCCCGCATCGGACATGGCCTTGACGAACTCGGTGGGATAGGCTTCCTGCTTATCGATCTCGCGCCAGTACGAATTGGGAAAGTCGGCACAAATGCGGCGTACGCCTTCGCGGATCTCGGGGTAGTCTTCGCCCAGCGGGACGTTGACGGTATCGTGAATGTCGGTGCTCATGAGCAGCCCTCGTGGAAACAGGAGGTAAAGGGTGTTGGCTCAGCCCGCAACGGCCTGCGCCTGGGGATAGTGGTGCGGCAGGCCCGCACGCGCCAGCGCGCCGTACAGCGGGGTGCCGGGAAGGTTGCGGGCAACGATCTCACGCACCGCCAGCATGGCTTCGAGATCCACGCCGGTGCGCATGCCCATGGAGTCGAGCATGAAGCAGAGGTCTTCCATGACGATGTTGCCGGTGGCCCGGGGCACGAACTGGCAACCGCCCAAGCCGGCGAGAGAAGCGTCGAATCGCCGCACGCCGCAGTCGAGAGCGGCCAGCACATTGGCCAGGCCCAGGCCGCGGGTGTCGTGGAAGTGGGCCGATACCGGCATCGGCCCCACATCCTGCATGACGGCCCGGAAGGCCTGGCGGACCAGGGCGGGATCGGCGTAGCCCACGGTGTCGGCAATCATCACTTCATCCACCCCCGCTTCGGCGTAGGCTACCGCCCAGCGGCGGATGTCGTCTACCGGGATGCCGCCTTCGTAGCCGCAGCCCAGGGCGCTGGAGAGCCCGCCGATCAGGCGGGGACGGCGATCCGCGGGCAAGGTGCGCAGCAGTTCCACGATGCGCCGGACGTCGGCCATGGACTCCTCGCGCTCGCGGCGCACGTTCTTCAGGTTGTGCGTGCGGCTGACGGACATGACATAGTTCAGCTTGTGCACCCCCAGCTCGATCGCGCGCTCCACGCCCTTGAGGTTGGGCGCGAGGCCCACCACCGTGAGGCCCGGGATGGCCGTCGCGCCCGCCATCACCTCCTGGGCGTCGACGAACTGCGGTACCAGCTTGGGCGGCACGAAGGACGTGACCTCGATCTCGGGTACGCCCGCGGCCGCTTCGGCGCGGATCCATGCCAGTTTCTCGGCGGTGGGAAACAGGTCGCGGAACATCTGCAGGCCATCGCGCAAGCCGACTTCGCAGACGATCACGTCGCGATCGGATGCAGTCGCGGAGCCGGCGCGGTGCGCGCCGTGACCCGGAACGGCCACGGCGTCCTCCGCCGCCCCTCCCCGCTGGGCGTTTTGCCCGGCATCGTGCCGAGGCTCGGATTTGGCGCTTGTTGAATCGCTCATATTGGGCCCCATCATCGTGCGCGGAAGACGGGCGCGCGCTTCTCGTTGAACGCGCGCACTCCCTCCAGGCGGTCTTCGGTCACGACCAGCCGGTTGTAGGCCTCGATCTCGAAGCGGTAGCCGGTGTGCAGATCGGTTTGCAGGCCCAAATGAATGGATCTTTTGGCCTGGCGGATAGACAGCGGCGCATTGGCGACGATAGCGCGGGCCGCGTCGAGCACCGCCTCTTGCAACGAAGCGACATCGTCGAGCACGCAGTTGACCATGCCCCAGCGCTCCGCCTGTTCGGCGGTGAACGGTCGGGCGGAGAAGATCAATTCCTTGGCGCGGCGCTCGCCCACCGCGCGAGCCAGCGTTTGCGTGCCGCCGCCGCCGGGCATGATGCCCAGCCGGGTTTCGGACAACGCAAACCGCGCCTGCCGCGCGGCGTAGATGAAGTCGCATCCCAGCACGGTTTCGCAGCCCCCGCCATAGGCATGGCCATTGACGGCGGCGATGACCGGCACGGGTACGTCGAGCAACGCCAGGAACGTTCTCTCGAACAGCTCATGCTGGGTGCGCCAGGCTTCGTCGCTCATGCCGTTGCGTTCTTTCAGGTCGCCGCCAGCGCAGAAGGCGCGCTCGCCCGCGCCGGTGAGAATGACGCAGCGCACGTCGCCGGGCTCGACGATCAAGCGGGTCCAGACATCGAACAGATCGCGTCCCGTTTGGGTATTGATGGCATTGAGGACGTCGGGACGGTTCAACGTCACGCGCAGCACGTGGTCGGACGGCGCATCCAGCAGCAGAGTCGAGTAGTCGGGAAAATGCATGATCATTCGGCTTTGGTGGTGGCGGGGAGAAAGCGGTCGGTATCGGCGCCCAGGGCTGGCGACGGGCCTTGTGGCTGCGGCCGCCGCCCATCGAAGCTGACCGGCAGGCCGATCATGGGTATGCTGGCGCCGGGCACCTGCTGCACGAGGCCGAGCGCGCGAGTCTGTTCGTGATCCAGCATTTGCCGGACGTTCTGCACCGGCGCGTTCGGCACTCCGTGCGTTTCCAGCAGCGCCATCCAGTGCGCATTGGTTTCAGTGGCCATGCGGGCTTCGATGAGCGCGTACAGGGTATCGGCGTTCTGCACGCGGGCCGGATTGCTGGCAAAGCGTTCATCGCTCGTCCACTCGGGATGCCCCAGCACCTGGCACAGTCCGGCAAACAGCTTGTCGTTGCCCGCCGCCACCACGAGCTCGCCGTCGGCGGTGCGATAGGCGCGGTAAGGCACGATGCCGACCTGGCCGGAGCCGACCTTGCGCGGCATCTCGCCCGAAGCCAGATACTGGGCCGCGTGCATCGTCATCCAGGCCGTTGCGGTTTCGAACAGCGAGACGTCGACCACCCCGCCCTCGCCCGTGGTTTCACGACGCAGCAGGGCCGACGTGATGCCGATGACGGCCCACATGGCCGTGCCCATGTCGATGATGGAAGGCCCCACCCGTACCGATGGCCAACCTTCTTCGCCCACCACGCTCATGATGCCGCCGAAGGCCTGCATCAGGGGATCGTAGCCGGGGTTGCCGGCCAGCGGGCCTTTGGCGCCGAACGCCCCCATATTGCAATACACCAGCGATGGCTTGAGCGCCAGCAGTGCCTTGGCACCCAGGTTCAGGGCATCGACCTGCCCCGGCCGCAGGTTCTGCAGGACCACGTCGGCGCGCTCTTCGATGAGCGCCAGCAGCGCCCGGCGATCGGCGTCATCCCGCAAGTTGGCGACGATCGACCGCTTGTTGCGGTTGAGGGACTGGAACGTGGCCGACGCGCCATCGATAAATGGCGGCCCCCACTTGCGAGCGTCATCGCCACCGGGCTTTTCGATCTTGATGACCTCGGCGCCGAGATCGGCCAGGATCTGCCCCGCGTAAGGGGCGGCGACACTATGCCCGAACTCGATCACGACCTTGCCGGCCATGGGCAGGCCAGCGGACAAGGGGGGAATGGCAACAGTCATGCGTACTCCAACAATGGCGCGGCTTTGAGCGCCGGTTACTCAGCCGTGATGCCCGCTTCGCGAATCAGCGTTCCCTTGGTCTCCATGTCGCGCTGCTGCAGCTCGCGCAACGCGGCGGGGCTGGTGTCGGCGGGCACGGCAAGGCCTCCCGCGTCGAGCTTCGCGCGGATTTCCGGGTCGGCCAGGGCGGCGCGTATGGCGCTGCTCAGACGCTCCGCCACCGGCTCCGGCACACCGGCGGGGGCGAAGAAGGCGAGCCAGGACGGCACGTCGAAACCCTCGTAGGTTTCTGCCATGGAAGGAACGTCGGGCAGGCCTTCGTAACGCTCGCGGTCGGACACTGCGAGGGCGCGCAGCTTGCCGCTCTGGATGTGCGGAATGACCGTGATGGCGCTGGAGAACACCGCGGGAATCTGGCCGCCGAGCACGTCGGACACAGCCGGGCCACCGCCACGGTAGGGCACGTGGGTCAGTTGCACGTCGCCGCGCCGTTGCAGCAGCTCGCCGGTCAGGTGATGCGGCGAACCGACACCCGAAGAACCATAAGCGTTGCCGATCTTGCCGGCACGGACGCCATCCACGTACTCTTTTACCGTTTTGGCGGGAACGTCGGGGTTGACGACCATGACGATCGGGTTCCAGGCCGCCAGGGCCAGCGGCGTGAAGTCGTTTATGGGATGGAAAGTGGGATTGGCGGCCATGCTGTAGTTGGTGCCGTGGGTGGCATCAGTGCCCAGCACGAAGGTGTAGCCATCGCCCGGCTGACGCGCGACGTACTCGGTGCCGATATTGCCGCTCGCGCCGCTGCGGTTATCGACCACCACGGGCTGGCCGAGCTGGTTCGCCATGTGTTGTCCCACCAGGCGCGCCGTCACATCGACGGACGCGCCCGGCGGATAGGGCACCACGAGTTTGATGGCTTTATCCGGGTACTGCTGGGCCATGGCGAGCGTGCTGGCCGACATGGCGAGCGTGAGCAGGATTCCGTTGGCAAGGCGTCGGTTCAAGGTCGTCTCCTCAAGTTTATGGATTGGGTCGAAGGGGCTAAACATACGGACGACCGCATGTTAAAGTGCCGCACGACCGCTGTCAATTTACAGGAGACTCTCGTCATGCAGCCCGATTTCCACCGTTCGCTTGAAGGAAAAACCGCAGTCGTCACCGGCTCCGGCCGCAACATCGGGCGCGGTATCGCGCTGGCTCTGGCCACCCAGGGCGCGAACGTCGTGGTCAATGGCCACAGCGACGCCACGGCCGTGCAGACGGTCGTCGACGAAATCCAAGAGGTGGGCGGACAGGCGCTGGGCGTCATGGCCGATGTCAGCATCGACGCCGAGGTGGAACGTCTGGTAGCCGCCGCCGCCGAGCGCTTCGGCTCGGTGGACATCGCCGTATCCAACGTCGGGATCCGGCAAAAGCAGGCTTTCCTGGAAATTACCCCCGACGACTGGGATCGTGTGCTGCGCACCAATCTCACGCCCGCCTACTCGCTGGCCCGCCACACGATCCCTCTGATGCAAGCCCGGCAATGGGGCCGCATCGTGCTGATTTCGGGCTTCGACGGCTTTTGGGGGCAAGTCACCCATCGGGCGCACAACATCACCGCCAAGGCGGGCCTGCATGGCTTGGCCATGGCCCTGGCGCGCGAGTTCGGCCCCGATGGCATTACCGCCAACACGGTGGCGCCAGGCGCAATCGATACGGTTCGCGACTGGTCGCAGTACACGCACCAGATGCGCGAACAGTTGGAGCGCGAGATCCCGCTGGGCCGCTATGGCCGGGTGGAAGAAGTGGCCGCCGCCTGCGAACTGTTGTGCTCACCTCGTGGCGGCTTTATCTCCGGCCAGGTCATCCACGTTAATGGCGGCCACTACATGTATTAGCGCATAAGCCGCCCCGGGCGGCTCTGCTAGACTCCGGAGCCATGAACCGCATGACCTCTCCCTTGCTGAGCCACACGCACGCACCGCGCTATGTGCAATTGGCCGATGTTCTGTCGCGCGAGATCCGCGAAGGCCAGTATCCGGTCGGCTCCCTGCTCCCGCCCGAGCCGCAGCTATGCCAGCGTTTCGAAGTCTCGCGTCATACCGTGCGCGAGGCCGTCCGGCTATTGTGCGATCAGGGGCTGGTATCGCGCCAGCAAGGGGTAGGAACCCGGGTGCTCGCCGCCCAGCACGAGAAGCGCTACGTGGCCTCGCTGTCCTCGCTGGGCGACTTGATGGCCTATGCCCAGCAAACACACTTCAAATGCCTGGACTGGCGCTGGACCGAAGCCGATGCGGCCCTTGCCCGGCTCCTGCGCTGCGAAGTGAAGGAACGCTGGCTGGAGTTGCATGCCTATCGCTATCCCGCCGAGGGGGGCGAGCCCATCGTCTATATGCGGATCTTCGTGCGACCGCAGTGCGACGGCATCCAGCACGCCCTGGAGGATGGCGACGCCTGGGTCTACGGCCTGATCGAAAAGTTCGGCGGCGAGAGCATTCGCGGCGCCGAGCAAGTGGTGGGCGCCATCGAGATGCCGGAAGAAGGCGCCCGCGTGCTGGGCGTCAAGCCCGGCTCGCCCGGTCTGTTCGTGCGCCGCTATTATCTGGGCGCCGAGAACCGCCTGTTGTCGGTTTCGCTCAATTTCTATCCCGTGGACCGCTTCGAGTTCACGACCCGCTGGCGGCTGGAGTCGTAGCCATAACGCGGTTCGATTGCCGTCGCCATCCAGCTACAATTCCGGCATGGATATCTTGCTCAATGGCGCCCCGCATACGCTGGAGCGCACCGGCTCGGTTGCCGAGCTGATCGAACATCTGGGATACACCGGCAAGCGTATCGCCATCGAACGCAATGGCGACATCGTGCCGCGTAGTCAATACGAACAAACCGCTTTGCACGAAGGCGACCGGATCGAGATCGTCGTTGCGGTGGGCGGAGGCTGAGATGGAATGGCCCCCACGCTCACGCGATGGAAATCGGACATGACCCCGCCCGCCACTCCGCTTCGCCCCGCCGATGAGGCCGACGCGCCCGCCGGCGAGGGGCAGGCGCGCCATATCCGAAGCTTCGTCCATCGACGCGGCCATATCACCCAGCGCCAAAAAGAGGCCCTCTCCACGCTGGCGCCGGCCTGGTCCATCCCCTACCAACCGCATCGGCTGAATCCGATCGAGGTCTTCGGTCGCGACGCGCCACTGATTCTCGAAATCGGCTTCGGCATGGGCGAGACGACCGCGCGGATCGCCGCCGCCCGGCCTGATGAGAACTTCCTGGGAGTGGAAGTCTTCCAGGCCGGTATCGGCGCGCTCGCCCAGCGCCTGGAAGAACAGCAACTCAGCAATGTACGCCTGGTGCAGCACGACGCGGTGGAGGTCGTGCGCGACATGATCGCGCCGGGGATGCTGGCCGGCGTGCACGTGTATTTTCCCGACCCCTGGCCCAAAAAGCGCCACCACAAACGGCGCCTGATCCAGCCGCCTTTCGTGGCCCTGCTCGCCAGCCGGCTGCAGGCGGGCGGCTATCTGCATTGCGCCACCGACTGGCAGCACTATGCCGAGCAGATGCTGGAAGTGCTCGGCGCGGAACCGACGCTGATCAATGCCGCGCCGGAAGACGGCGACGGCTACGCCGAGCGGCCCGCCTGGCGTCCCGAGACCAAGTTCGAAGCCCGCGGCAAGCGCCTGGGGCACGGCGTCTGGGATCTCGTGTTTCGTCGTCGCCCCGACGACGCCGGGTGAAACATCGCGGTCGTTGATCTTTCGGCGCGGTTGGCGGTATTGCGGCACTTCGCTCCGAGGCCGCCTTGGGCATGCCCGGGCCTGACCACGTGCCTAAGCGCAAGCCTCGTCGTTCACGGCGAGGTAAGCGAGGCTAAAGCGACTGGAGCCGAAGGCTCCCCTCAATGGTGGCGGAGAAGCTCCGGCCAGAAGGCCGGAGTTCTTCACTCAGGTATGCCGTGCATCCAGGGCCTTGGCTCGCTGGAGGTTTCAAGCCGTTGCCAGCCTCCATGGCAGGACTTCGCCGGCGGCAAGCGGCACCACCGTCGTGTCGCCAAACGGCAACTCGGCCGGCACCTCGTAGGCCTGGCGCTCCAGGGTGACGGTGGCCGTGTTGCGCGGCAAGCCGTAGAAATCCGGCCCGTGCCGGCTGGCAAAGCCTTCGAGCCGGTCGAGCCGGCCGGCGAGGTCGAAAGCCATCGCATACAAGGCCATGGCGTGCAAGGCGGTATAGCAGCCAGCACAGCCGCAGGCGTGCTCTTTGAGGCCGCGCGGGTGGGGGGCGCTGTCGGTGCCCAGGAAGAAGCGCGGGTTGCCGCTGATGGCGGCCTCCAGCAGCGCCTGCCGGTGGCTTTCGCGCTTGAGCACCGGCAGGCAATACCAATGTGGCCGCATACCGCCCAGGAAAAGCGCATTGCGGTTGTACAGCAGGTGGTGCGCGGTAATCGTGGCTGCCACCGGACCGTCGGCATCGCGCACATAGTGCGCGCCCTCGCGGGTGGTGATGTGCTCGAACACCACCTTCAGCGCCGGAAAACGGCGGCGCAGCGGCAACATCACGCGGTCGATGAAAAGGGCTTCGCGATCGAACAGATCGGTGTCGGGATCGGTGACCTCGCCATGCACCAGGAGCGGCATTCCCAGCTCCTGCAAGGTTTCGAGAACCGCGCCGCATTTGCCGAGCAGATCGGTCACCCCCGCATCGGAATTGGTGGTGGCGCCCGCCGGGTAGAGCTTCACGGCGTGCACCAGGCCCGAGGCATGCGCCTCGCGGATATCGGCCGGCGTGGTGTTATCGGTGAGGTACAGCGTCATGAGGGGCTGGAAGCCCTCGCCTTCGTCCGGCGCCAGCCTCCCCTGAGCCACCGCCTGCCGCAGCGCCGCGCGAATGCGATCGTGATAGGCCGTGGCCGCCGCCAGCGTGGTGACCGGCGGCTTGAGGTTGGGCATGATGATGGCCCGGCCGAACTGGCGAGCGGTATCGGCCACCACGTCGGCCAGCACGGCGCCATCGCGCAAATGCAAATGCCAGTCGTCGGGGCGGGTGATGGTCAGTGTAAGCGGGATATCGGCCATGAGAAAAAATGCAAAAAGTTATTGGCGCATGATCGAGGGCAGCCACAGGCCGATCGCCGGGTAGAACAGCACCGCGACCAGCACCGCCATCTCGAGCAGCACAAAAGGCAAGGCTGCACGATACACCGTCCCCATGCCGATTTCACGCGGCGCGACCCCTTTCATCACGAACAACAGCAAGCCGAACGGCGGCGTCAGGAAGGCGATCTCCATGGTTAGCAGATACACCACGCCCAGCCAGAGCAGATCGATGCCCACGGCCTGGGCCAACGGCACGAACAGCGGGATGGTGATCATCGCCATGCTCACCTGGTCGAGGAAGCAGCCCAGCACCAGGAGGATGATCATCATCCCGAGCATGACCGAGAACGGCGTGGGATCGAAGGCCTGGATGGTAGAGACGATGCCCGCGGTGGCGCCCGAGAAGCTGAGCAGCTGGCTGAAGGTGGAAGACGCCACGATCACGAACATGATCATCACGACCATGAGCGCGGTTTCGCGCAGCGCCCGCCATAGCGCTTGCCAGCTGAGGCTGCGGTACAGGGCCGCCGCCACCAGGGTGGCGATGGTGCCCAGCGCCGCCGATTCGGTGGGCGTGGCCAGGCCCATGATCAGGCTGCCCACCACCACGATCACGATGCCCGAGAGCGGTACGACGTAGATCAGGAAGGGCCTCAAGCGATCCCACAACGGCATGTCTTCGCCGACGTCGGCGGGCGCGTCCTGCGGCCGGCGCAAGGCGCGGATGATGATATAGCCGGCGAACAGAATCGCCAGCAAAATGGCGGGCATGATGCCCGCGATCAGCAGCCCCGAGATGGAGATACCCGCCAGGCTACCCACCAGCACCGCCAGCGCAGAGGGCGGGATCAGCATGGCGATGGAGCCGGTGGCCATGATCGGCCCCATGGCGAGCGTGGGATGGTAGCCCCGCTTGAGCAGTTCGGGCATCAGGGCCCGCCCCAGCATGGCCGTATTGGCGATGCTGGACCCCGACAGGGCTGCGAACACCGTACCGCCCGCCACCGAGACGAGCGCCATGCGTCCCGGCACGCGCACGATCAGACGCTCGATGGCATCGATGGCCCGAAAAGCCAGCCCGGTCTGCAGAAGGACTTCGCCCATCAGGACGAACAAGGGGATGGGCGCCAGAGTGTAGCTGGCCACCGAACCCACGCCATTGCGCACCACCTGCAGCAAGCCGGGCTCGCCGCCGAAGAAAATCCAGGCGCCGACAAGATTGATGCCGAAAAAGCTGACCGCCACCGGCATGCCCAGCACCAGCAACAGCGCCAGCCCGCCGGCGAGCAACAACAAAGCGGTTAGCCAGGTCATGAAAGCTCCAGGGAGGGTCGGGTTGGGTCAGGGCGGCGTGCCCAGCGCGCTGAACGCACGAAAGCCTGGCCGGAATTCGCGTGGCGAGTGAAGAACTCCGGCCTTTCGGCCTGAGCTTCTCCGCATTCGGGGGAGCCTTCGGCTCCAGCCGATTTGGCCTCGCTGGCCTCGTCGTGAACGACGAGGCTTGCGCTTGGGTCCGTGGTCAGGTTTGGACGTCATCGGCGGGAATGAGAATCGCGCGCTCCAGGGGCACCAGGCCCTGACGCAAAAACTCGAATGCGCAAAGACCCAGACTGAAGGGGATGACCACCAAGGTCCACCACTCCGGGAACACCAGGGCTTTGAAAATCAGGCTGCCCCGCTGCGCGGCTTCCAGGGTGGCCAGCGCTCCGGCCCAGGCCATAATGGCGCAGATCAGCGCCCCCAACAGGCAGACGCCTCGGCGCGTGAACTCGCGCTTTCGTGGCGGCAATGCCATGACCGCGATCTCGATGGCGATATGGCCGCCGCGCCGCAGCACCCAGGGCGCACCGAGAAAGGTCATGCCCAGCATGGCGTACTCGGCAAGGTCGATCAGCCACGGCAAGCCCTGGCCGCGCACCGCTCGTAGCAGAACATCGATCCCGATCCCGATCGTCACCAGGAAGATCAGCAAGCCGGCAAGCATGCCCAGCAGAAAAAGGAATCGGTCGTACAAACGCATGCACGTCGACATGACGCTACTCCGAGTGGCGGAAAAGCCCTCGCCGACAAGTCGGCGTGCTTCAGGGTTGCGACGCTGCGCGGCTTACTGGCGGGTGAGAAGCTGGCGCAGCTTGGTGGCTTCGTCTGCCGGAGCCTGTTGCTCGACTTGCTGCCAACCACTCTCACGAGCTTTATCCAGCCATTCTTTGGCAACGGCGTCGTCGAAGACGATGGTTTCGATGCCGGCCTCGGCCTGCTTCTTGCGTTCTTCCTCGTTGATCCGGGGGTTGTTGGTGCGGTCTTCCTGTTCGAGCCACAAAGCCATACGCTCGAGGAAGGCGCGCTGCTCGTCGTTGAGCGACTTCCAGCGGTTGAGATTGACCAGCACGTTCACGTCGACGTTATAGAACCCCGGATCGACGCGAAACTTGGTGACGTCTTGCCAACCGAGATCCAGCACGCCCTGGATCGGCCAGCCATAGCCCTGCACCACGCCGCGCTCGAGCGCGGTGTAGACCTCGCCCGGCGCGGTCTGGACCACATTGCCACCGAGGGAACGGAAAAAAGCGGTGTAGACCGGAGTGACGCGCAGCGTCATGCCGCTGAGGTCGGGTTTGTTGATCTGGCGAGTGGTGTACAAGTGGAACGGCACGTTCTCGCCGGTTCGGGCGAGGTACCAGACGTTCATTTTTTTGTTGTGCAGCTCGTTGATGTATTCCCAGGCACCGTTTTTACGCTGCTCCTCCATGCCGATTTCAGCCAGTTTCAAGCCATCGGCAACCGGTAGCAAAGAGGTGTAGAACGCGGCCGTCACGCTGGCCATGTCTACCACGCCGCGGCTCACCGCATTGCCGACTTCGAACGGCGGCATGGCGGCGGGCCCGCCCAGGTAGTTGATCTGGATGAGCCCCTTGCCTTCTTCGTTGACCTTTTTGACGAAGGCTTCGAATGGCCGCGCAAAGGCGGTACCCGGTGCGAACGAGCTGACGGCTCGCAAGGTGACTTCGGCGGCCTGTGCGCCCCCCATAGAGCAGGCCAGGACAACACCGGCGACAGCCGGCCAGAGAGTTCGCAGCACTTTCATGGGGAAGGCTCCCGGGTAGGTTCGTGCAGAATGCGGCACGAGCGGTGAACGAAAGAGATTGGAATGGCCTCCTGAGGCGACTCGACTGGCAATTCACGACGGCGCCGTGACGGATTGGAGGTCTGGCCGAGCATGTTAATGCATAATTCTGCTGTGCCCGACAGGGCAAACCCGTATTCATGAAGCATAATGCCGTTCGGGACTCTTGCCTGCCCTGGCAGCTCAAGACACCGTTGTTTTCGTAACACCGGACCCCGCCACCCGGCGGAGGTTCCAGTTGTGATACCTCGCCGAACCCATTATGCTGCGCGGGTATTCACGTTCCATACCGATTAGGAGAATCTTGGATGGCTACCGCCAGCAAATCCACCCGCCAACCCAGCGCCGCCTTCATGAAGCCCCTGCGCCCCAGCGCCCAGCTGGCGGCCGTCATCGGTGCCGATCCGCTGCCCCGTACCGAAGTCACCAAGAAAATCTGGGAATACATCAAAAAGCACGACCTGCAAGACCCCGCCAACCGCCGCAACATCAACGCCGACGACAAGCTGCGTCCGCTGTTCGGCAAAGATCAGGTCAGCATGTTCGAGCTGACCAAGATCGTCAGCGGCCACCTGTCCTGATCGCGTTCCTGTTCCGCGCGAGGCCTTCGCCGCGGGATATGCCGCTTGCGATACCCCTCGCGGGTGTCGCGACCCGGTGGCGCTGCCCTCGCGTCTAAGCTGTGAAGCGCCGCATGGTAAAACGCCAGCGCTGGCACGCGATGCCAGGCTGGCGTTTTTTATCAAGTGGAGAGGCCCGATAGCGGGCCCTGGGCCCAGTCTGCGCCGCCACCAGGCAGCAGCGTTGCTTGCTTAATAAGCGGGCCCGATCGTTCGATTCTCGGCCAGCGCCAGCCAGCCTTTGACGATACGGTAGAGCACCCAGACCAGGGTGACGAACAAACCGACCCAGCCGATCAGCAGCAGCGTAAAGATCAGGCTGACCACGATCCAGAGCAAGCTCCACCAGAAGGTGCGCAGGATCCAGTCGAAATGGGACGCATAAATGGTGCCCACGGCATCCGCACGCTTGAGATAAGCCACCACGATGGCGGCGATGGCTCCCATGCCCCCGGTCACGAAGCCTAAAGCATATAAACCGTACGCAATGTGCAACACCGATTGCAGGCTAATGCCCCCTGGCGGGGGCTGCGGTGACGCCGGGGTGGGGGACAAAGGATCGGTCATGACAAAACTCCGTCGTGATACTGTCGGGTTGTACTAATCTTTGATCCCCGATCTTACAACGAACACCGAATTGCTGCGGAGCGACAAGCCAGGGGGTTAGCCTTTTTGCCACGCTCGCCTCTTGGAGCGACACATCCAGAACCTGCGTGGGCCAAGCTCGGTGGCGGCGATCGTCTCGACTCGCCTGGGCCCTGCATCGCTTATCGTTTGAGTCCGCCGGCCCGGGTGCGTTGCGCATGGGCGCCATGCTTTGCAAACGCGCGCGGTCGGCCTTCAGGCGCCGTGTGGCGTGATCGCGGTCACCAGATTGGTCTTCAGCCCGGGGTCGGTCGTGCGCGTTGGCGGCGTCCCATGCAAAAAGCCCCGCTGGATTTCAGCGGGGCTTTTGGTCGGTATGAGGAGCTTGACGATGACCTACTTTCACGGACGTCCGTCCACTATCATCGGCGCAAAGGCGTTTCACGGTCCTGTTCGGGATGGGAAGGCGTGGTTCCACCTTGCTATGGTCGTCAAGCGGGTAAAGCGGTGGGGTCGCCGCGCGAGGCGTCGACCCGGAGATTCGGAAGCAGCACACAGTAGGTGTGGAGCGTGTGGTGTGGGGCACACGGTGCGTGCCAAGACTGGCGCCACACCGCAGGTTGTGTTGCAGGGCACTGCGATACGCTATAACCCGCAGGGTTATAGGATCAAGCCGCACGGGCCATTAGTACTGGTTAGCTCAACGCATTGCTGCGCTTACACACCCAGCCTATCAACGTCCTGGTCTCGGACGACCCTTCAGGGGGGTCAAGC